>ERZ773263.976-NODE-976-length-18225-cov-4.642267_pt1 | contig 18225 bp, 8 predicted proteins | sample MGYA00511076_ERZ773263 | MGnify/ENA primary metagenome ERZ773263 (study PRJEB29015, sample SAMEA2738155) | human oral metagenome | biome: human oral; feature: human-associated habitat; material: saliva | place: China | collected 2195 ... | reverse complement strand
GGTTGTGGTTTCACTACTGGTTTTTCAACTTTAGATTGTTCAATAGGTTGTGGTTTCACTACTGGTTTTTCAACTTTAGATTGTTCAATAGGTTGTGGTTTCACTACTGGTTTTTCAACTTTAGATTGTTCAATAGGTTGTGGTTGCACTACTGGTTTTTCAACTTTCGGTTGTTCAGGTTTCATAGGTTCTGATTTGTCAACTGGATGAGGTATCTTTGGTTCTTGTGGTTTTATTGGTTCAACCGGTTTTGTTGGTGCTGGTGTGTTTGTTTTCACAACCAAAGCTGGCTCAACAGGTTTTTGGGGTTCAATAGGTGGATTTAACTTCACTGGTTCGTTAATCTGTGTAATTGTTGGTTTGGTTGGAGCAGTTGGTTGAACAGGAGCTTGTGGTGCGACTGGTTTAGTGTGTTTTGGTGTAGACGGTGCAGTTGGTGACGGATTATGCTCATAAGTAATTGTAATTACTTTTTCACCTTCGGTTACTTTTCCTGAAATTCTAGCATTTCTATTTTCTTTTAGCTGGTTGTTTGCTAATAATGCTTGAATGACTGGGTCTTGATTTGCATCAAATTGATAATCAGTACCTTCATTTTGGTTTTCAATAATTACTTTTTCCAAAATAGTGTGTCTGTCATTATCAACAATTTTAACTTTTATAGTGCCTTTTGCAACTACTTTAGTTGCCACTCCATTTGCGTCAAATTGCCATTTAACACCATCGATAACTTGAGTTGTGTTTCTATAAAGATGTCCATTATCTTGGAAGTAGTATTTCTGACCATTATGTTCACGCCAACCTTTAATCTGATTCTCTTTGATTACTTGACGAATCCAATTTAAAGTCTTATTATTAAACACAAGACCCATGTTTTCACCATTTTTACCATTATAACCACCGTTTAATACACCAATAACTTTTCCCTGGTTATTGCGAAGTGTTGACCCTGAGAATCCTCCACCAGATGTATTATTCCATGTAATAATACTACCGTTAACCCCTTTTCGAACGTTTTGTGAGTAATTAGTCTTCGTACGTACAGATAAGAGATTACCTGGTGTAACATTCGGATTTTTGACAAGATTAGTACCTGTACCTTGCTCAAAGTCTACCATATATCCAGAGTAATGAATATCATAACCGCCTCGTCGTGCAGCATCCTCAGCTGAGCGTTCAATTAAATCTAATGGTTCTGCTTGTTTGTTTGGGCTTGTGAATTGCATCGGTGTGTCGGTAACTACTAAGTTGAAATCATATTGCCAATTAATTTCATCTGAGTTGCGTGTCGAAAACTTATTCATATCAACGTGTTTAAATCGCGCACTTAAGTTTTGGGTCGTACCTAATCGTGTGCTAACACCGTCACTTGGTATATATGTTTGGCGAGCATCCATGTTGGTTGTACCTAAGTTATAATAAAATGTAGTACTTGGTGTTAGTTTATTTTTATAATTAGGTTGCGCGGCCTCATATTCCATATAATTATGCCCGACGGTCAAAATAACATTTGGAGAAATAAAAGTCCCAGTTCCTAAGTTTGTATAATTACCTAATACAGGGTCGCGCACAACTTTATACAAAAGTGTTACAGCGGTGTTATCTCCCGCATATTCTTCTTTTTTCAAATCGCGTCCATCCTGCCAGACGCCAGCTTCTGCATTATTGGACACTACTAGTCCAGTACCCGCTAGGGTTGCTCCATATAGAGCCACTCGTTTCTTTACTCTCATAATTAGTCCTTTCTTTATTTATTATATCATATTTTTAGGATTTTATCTAGACACGACGTTAAAAAATAAGCCCCGAAGGGCTTATTTGAATATTTCGGTTCATAACAATTAATCTTTAAACAGTTTATCCATAAACCCATTAGATTGTTGGAGAAGTTGTTTATAAACCTTTTCTTTAAGTGCGACAGTTTCTTTAGAGTTACCTGCTTTTAAGTCTGCTTCAACTGCTTTATCAAACAATTCACGAAGTCCTGCGTAGTTAGAGATTTTCTTACCGTCGATATCTATTTCAACGAAACCTTTATCCCCTTTAGCTTTGACTTCCTTGAACCATTCTTTCTTCCATGCTTCAAGTGTTTTGAATTTACCACCAGAAACCTTGTCGATAATGAAGTCGTCACCAAGTAAGCCTTTATTTTCTTTGTTAGCCGCATCTTTATATTTGTTAGATGCGTAACCCACAAATCCATCAAGATAACCAAAATATCCCCACATACGGAATGTGTTATGTTTGAATGAGATAGAACCGACAGCACTCTTACTAGTGTTACCACCGTAAATACCAGCCATCATGTTTACCGTTTGATACGCAGTATCAAAACCTTCAGCACGATAACGCCCGTTTCCTGGCATACCATGTTTCGTCACATAATTACCATCTACAAGGTCATTAATACTTGTGAGTTTCTTCTTATTCTCGTCCTCATTTAAATCACGAAGTTTATCCCATTGGTGTGGTTCACCTTTTAAGTTATTACGGTCAGCGTTCGAACGCCATTCTTTGTCCATTTTCTTGAACCACTTGTCGTTCGTTCCGTCATTATTCGCAATAACAGCATCAGCTTCTAAATGGTCAAGCATCATAAGAGCTTCGTTATAGTTCTTCATGTAATGGTCAATTTTGGCACGACTATCCAACAAGTTAGGATTGTAGTTATACCATTGTTTACCATCATTTTGACGCTCATAAGCCATGTTGAGACCTAAAGCACCATAATCACCATTCGGGCTTGACATCGCTGGTGATTGTAACATACCCTGAGCGAATGCCTCAACATCAGTTCCTTCACGATGTCTCCATCCACCTAAGTAAGCCATACGGTCATTAATATGTGTAGTTTCATGTGTAAACGCAGATGTACCGAAGTCAGAAATCATACTTGACCAAATATAGTATACAGCTTCTGAGTTTTGAGGATTTTCAAAGATATACGCATAAGCTCCCATACCATTATCACCATGCCATTTTTGTGTTGGTCCATAGAACTCACGAATTGGAGCATAATCACCATTCTTCGTGTGACCCATTCGGTCAACCCATCCACCTGGTGCACTATGGTTATCCCAAATTGCTGACGGAACCATGTTCTCAGATTTAAGTAATCTGTCACGTACATTATCAGCGGCAAGTCGTGACCAGAAATCTAAGTAATTTATTTGCTCTTGTGCACGTAAATCAATTTGTTTTTTGAATTCTTCGCGTTGTACTGCTGTATTCATGCCATATTTTTCAAATGCACTAAACGCTAATGTGTTATATGTTGAAATCAAGAACATATGAGCTTTCTTAGTATTCAGAAGTGGTAATATGTATCGACCATGCTCACCGTTGTTCAGGTTTTCATATAAGTGATATTTTTTATTCGCGAACAATGGATTTGATGATTGTTTTTCAACAATGTAGTTAGTGTTGGATACCGCTTTCTTATACCAAACATTCATATCAGTATCATCGGTAAAGAGTTTCATATTATATGTCAAGAAGTCGTTCAAATTGCCCTTACCTGTCGCACCTGCAATGACATCACGATACGCATCTTGCGTTCTATCACCTCTCAAGAAATGTTCACGTGAACCAATCTGAATTAAACGGTCAAGAACACTTGTTGTCTTACCATAGAAATCTGGTTTAAACATCATGATATCTTTGATACTCATATCATTGTATTTAAATCCATAATAACGATTGATATAAGCAAGGCCCAACATAATTTTAGCTTTGTTGTCTTCAACTTTCTTGACAAGAGCTTTCATTGCCGCTTCATCACCATTCAATTGATGGTCTTCATTTTCAACAATAGCTTTTACAAGTTTATCAAGGTTTCCTTTCACTTCATCCAAGCTTTCTTCAAGGAATAGGTTGCGAATATAATTGTTCTTATGATTGTCGCTATTTTCAGCAGGCTTGTTACGTTTATCCATTAATACACGTACTTCCGGTGAAATAAGCTCGAATGTTGATAATTTCGCTTTCACATCTGCGATGAGTGCATCCCTATTTTTCACTACCATATTTGGCGTGTAAACAACATCACCTAAACCATCAACACTATATTCACGAACTTGTGCGACTTTTGATTCCTTAAGCATAACCGTTTTTTCTTCTTTTGTACCATCAGAATAGTGAATCATGATTTTATCAATGTCAGACAAATCGGTTACAAACTGACCGTTCTTCATACCTGTAACAGATAATACTTCTTTAGTTATTAAGTTTGAGCCATCAGCCAATTTGTTGCCTTGGTTGATAATCCATTCTTTATTGTAGAATGGTTGAAGTTTTTCAATATTACGATATGCAAGTTCACGAGATGAGTCATAATCTTGAGTGTCTTTATATGTATCAGCCTTAACTGTTGTGCGGTTCAATTTGTCAGTCAAATGTTGTGTAATTTCATATTCATGAGCTGTAATTCCCATTTTAGCAATACGAGTTTTGGCTTCATCTTCAGAAATTCCTTTCCAACGACTTGAACGAGAATATGATTGTTTACCTTCACTGATTCCATTAACAAATGCATTATTATTACGAACCCAGTTTGCTCCGAAGTAATCATCATCTTCTGCATCACGAGAACCATATAAAATTTCTCCGCCATTCTTCACTTTCATCATGGTAATATTGTTTTCAGCAAGACCCCATGACCAATTCGAATGGAGTAAACCACCCGTCTCCAGAGGTTCTTTCACATCAATTGTACCTTTTGCTACAGAATTTTTCAAACGTCCCCATGCGCTAACATCCATCGGATTGTCACCGTGATTTAATTTAGCAACAAGTCCACCAACTTTAGCTTTATTACCTTTAATATAGGCATCGATATAAGAGTTATCGGTGTTACTTCTCCAGCTTTCGCTGACAAGTCCACCTGACCACCAGCCTGCATTACCTACACTGGTAATATTACCAATAAATGCAACGTTACGCATGTTAGATTCATCCAATTTGTTAACCATACCAGTAACATCATTATTACCTACAACATTACCTGTCACTTTAATGTTTTCAATTGTGGATTTCTTAAACATCTCACCAAGCGGAGCGGTCTTGTTCGCCCATGGCATATTAATATTGACATTTCCGAAGTTAATGTCGTGAATATGAGCATTCTCCGCGTTTGCAAATAAAGGACGAGCTATATTGTGAATAGTGTAATGATTATCACCATCACTAGATAATTTACCTGTGAATTTAGCCGTCACATATGATTTACTTGGTGTTGGCGTATTGGTAGCATTCAAATCAGCACCAAGTTTAAACTCACCATTCGGATTTTTTTGCATATCTTCAATGAGCTCTTTGAAGTTGTAGTAGACATTACCAACTTTAGGACGTGGTTTTTCCCTGTAATACGTATACTCGTTACGCATCTTAGTTGGGTCAGTATGTTGAATTAAATCTACAGCTTTAGCTGTTATCTTATAAAGCACTTGGCCAGCTTGATTAATCTCTTCAATTTTATCAACAGATAAACGAGTAATCTTATTATCACTAGATGTCACTTTTAGATAGTATTTTTTAGTATCTGTAGGAGTTTCTGTAATAAAATCACTAGCGGTTTCCGTACCATCATCTTCTACTTTAACAAGGTTTGTCGATGCAATGTTTTTCAACTCGATTTTTTTCAAATCAAGTCGTAATGGTTTTTCCGCAAGTGTAGTTGTTTCATCACCTTGCCCACGATTATATGTCATTCTAGTTGCAACTTTGTAATCTTTATATAAACTTAGACCTTCAACCGCATCCTCTAATTTTTCTTTTGATAAGTCAATCGTTTTAATTATGTTATCGCCATCTTTAATTTCCGCTATAATACTCTTGATTTCTGCATTATCAGTGTTTTCTAAGTGATAATTCAAATTGGCTGAACGATTGAGAGCGTCATCGGTCACTTTCGTAAGAGTTAATATTGGCTTCGCTTTCTCTTTTGGTTGCTCTGGTGCAATTGGCTTAACTGGTTCAGTCGGTTCTTTTGGAGTTGTTGGTTGTTCGGGTTGAGATGGTTCCGATGGTGTACTAGGATATGCTGGTTCCGTCGGTTTTAAAGGTACTGTTGGTAAACTTGGTGAACTTGGTGAACTTGGTGGCGTTGGCTCTTCTTTGATTGGTTGTGGCGTTACCGGTGTTGTTGGGGGTGTAGGTTCATCCTTCGGTTCAGCAGGAAGAACTGGCACCTGAGGTTCTTCAGGTTTTTTGGGTTCTTCTATTTTAGGCGTTTCAACCTTAGGCGTTTCAACCTTAGGTGTTTTCACTTTAGGCTCTTCTACCTTAGGTGTTTCAATCTTAGGTTGTTCTGCTTTAGGTGTTTCTACAACAGGCTGTTCTACCTTAGGTTGTTCTACTTTATGTTGGTCTATTGAGGGTTTTTCATGAATTTCGGGTTCGACTAAATTACCCCCTATTGGAGCTGTGTGCTCAGGTTTGTCATGAATTTCAGGTTCAACTAGATTACCCCCTATTGGAGCTGTGTGTTCAGGTTTGTCATGAATTTCAGGCTCAACTAGATTATCTCCTATTGGAGAAATATATTCTGGTTTTTCATGAACTTCAGGTTCCACTAACTTATCACTGATTGGAGAAGTATATTCTGGTTTTTTATGAACTTCAGGTTCTACTAACTTATCACTGATTGGAGCTGTATACTCAGGTTTTTCATGAACTTCTGGCTCAACTATATTACCACCTATAGGAGCAGTATATTCTGGTTTTTCATGAACTTCAGGTTCCACAAGATTACCACTGATTGGAGCAGTATATTCTGGTTTTTCATGAACTTCTGGATTGCCACTATTTGTTAATGTCGTTGATTGTGGTAAATCCAATTCATTTGAGAACGTGTTAACCATATTATTGTCAATGTAACCAACATAATGGTAACCTTTTATCGCGACAATTCCTTCACTCCCTGACGCTCGTAACGCATGTTCTAAATTAACAGCGTGACTTGCTGAAATTGGTAGAAGTGTTAATCCTACAACCATAAAAAGACCAGCAAATCGTTTCTTTCTGAATACAAGTAAAACTGCTCCAGCGGATAAGAGTCCAAGACTTGTCATGATTGTCATGGCTTCACCTGTATTTGGTAATTGGTCTTTCTGATACACCAAAATATAGTTCTCTTTAGACTCATCAGGTTTACCCTGTATGATTTGACTTTTCTCCGTTTGAGTGAGGTCACTATGGTCCACATAATGATATGTGGACGCGCCAGCTGTGTTCGGAAGCATGAACAGACTTCCCAATAAAATAGACCCAACGATACCTTTTACTTTACGGATACCGAAACGGTCTTGTTTCTTTAACATTCCCATGCATATGCACCTTTCTTTTATTCGGGATTCCCCTTACTTTATTATATCATAATAACAAAAAAAAGAAAGGCTTACCTTTCTATTCATTTCTTTACGAGATTGGTTCTAATTGGTAGCGTGTGTTTGGTGTCTGTAGTTAGGTTCTTATATAAATATAAAAACCATTAAGAACAAAATAAAAGTCAGACGTTGTCTGACTTAATATATTAATGCTTATTGCGTCGTTTTCGTACACTACCTAGTGCTGAAAGTCCAGCTAAAACACCAAGACTGGCAAGTGATGCATCACCGGTTTTAGGAAGCTCTTTTGGTTGAATAGGTGCTACTGGAGCTGTAGATAACTCTTTTGGTTTTTCTGGTTCTTGAGGTTTACGTGGTTCCTTTGGTTCAGTTGGTTCGATTGGTCGCGTAGGTTGTTGTGGAACCTCAGGTCCTTGTGTAGGAGCTTTTGGAATGTCTATAGGTTCTGGTAAGACCGGTTGCACTGGTTCAATTGGTTTAGTTGGTCCAGCTGGTTGCGTAGGTTCAACAGGCTTCTTCGGTACCAAAGGTTGGACAGGCTCTGTTGGTTTATTAAGTGGATACTGAGGAGCACTGGGGTCCGTTTTGTCACTTAATGGTTTTCTCGGTGCAATTGGTAATTTAGGTTCTAGGGGTTTTTTAGGCTCCGTTGGAATCATAGGTTTTGTTGGTTCAACAGGTTTATTGGTAGGTGCTTTTGGTTCATTACCTATAGTTGGCTGGCCAGGTTTCCGCGGAGCTACCGGTTCAACCGGAGTAATAGGTAATATACCTGGTTTAGAAAGTCGTATTGGTTCTGAAGGAGCTTTTGGTTCTAGTGATTTGATTGGGCCATCACCAAGTTCTTTGAGACTTTCAGGTTTCATTGGGCGTTTTGGTTCTGTTGGTTCTTTACCTATTGGACTAGGTTCTGTTGGAGAAATTGGTACAGATGGCTCAGGAGTTAATGTCGTTGGTCGAGTTGGCTCTTGTGGTTTATGTGGTCTAGTAGGTTCTACCGGTTTTGGAACTTCAATGGTTTCTACTCGTTTGGTATAATAGTAATTTACTTCTTTACCACCTGTAGGAACTGTTCCATCTTTATCTGATGGTATCTCTTTAAGTGTCCAAATAGTTTTCGTTGTTACAATTTTATCTGGTAATACTTGAACATCAATAACGGGGTCAATGACTTTCGGTGATGTTGTATATTTGGTTCCAACTTCTTGCTCTGGTAAGATTTCAGAATCTGCGAGTTTTTCTTTAGTTCCATCTTTATAATAATTAGCAATGACACGAGCTTTTTCTACTTCTTTATATTCGTATACAATAGTTGTTAGACCTTCTTTAACAATGCCTGTGACATTTTCGGTATTATTGAATCGATTGTCTTTTGGCAACACACGAGTTAATACATAAACTTTTCCGTTTTTTTCGATTCTGTTTTCTTTAACCGTATTTGCGTCATAATTAGTTGTCCCATCAATTACCTCTGTTTTAGAACCAAGATTTGCAGTTCCGGACATGATAGATTTCGTTACGCGTTGGCCAGCAGGAGCATTTTTTTGAATCGTAACGGCATCTTTGATTTCTTGTCCGTCAGTTGTAATGTATTTGACAACTACCGAACCTGTTAAGTTTTCAGTGTTCGTCACCTCTTCCCGTTTCTTCAGCTTGTAATGATATGTGTAGTGAGTTGTTTTATCTTTCTGCATTGTACCGTTGTCACGACTAAATGAGAATCCTTTTGTTGGTAAAACTTTTTCTTCTCCACCATCGATATTGTAAGTGATTTTAGTCAACTCTAATTCTGCTCCGTTAGGAAGTCGGCTTTCATATGTGTTGAGGACGTTTGTGTCTTTCTGTTCAAATACATCTAAATCACCAAAGACACCTCTTGTTCTGAAATCTGCTAGGTCTCCAGATAAGTTGGTAAAGCCCGTAGTTAAATCCGACTGAATCGTTGCATCGGTGTTGTCCACTTGAAATAGTGGACGTTCTGTCAAATCAAAAATGGCATCTTTGTTGTGTTTCAGATAATCTTCACGAGACTCATAACCTAGCATTCGAGCGAAATTATTTTCTGCTTCTCTAATTTTAGAAATAGGTGGATAGTATCCTTTTTTGTTTCCAAATCCTAAAGCCGCATCATAAACACGACGTGCAATTTCCGTTTTAGTACCATATTTTTGATGTAGGAATATAGAGTTGTTGTCAAATCCTTTCACATCTTTCTCTAGTTCCGTATCGAATACGTGTTGAACATCGTAACGCGTTTCACTGTGATAAGTAACGATATCTTTAAATTCTTTCATTACGACCTCTTCTGTTGTAACTGGTCGATAATAGTAATTAACAACCGTTTCACCTTCAACAATGTTACCACGGGCGTTATCTGGTGTTTTCACGAGTTCATATTTCGTTGTTCGTGTTATGGTTCTATCTTCTAAATCTTCTTTCTCAACTTTTGGAGACGGTGTGGCGGGTTGTGTTTCATAATTAGTACCTACTAATAAATCACCAGATTTATTAGATTCCGCTACAGGTGTAGTAGTATTTTCGATGTAATAGTTCGTAACAACCGTTCCTTTTTTAACCTCTTCGTAGACATGTCGAATGACTGTTTTATCTGAGTTTAGTCGATAGGCACGCAGTGGTGTTACTTGGTCATGGTAGGTGAATTTTTCAGTTTTCTGTAGGATACCATTTCCATATGGACGATAGATGACTCCGTTTTGGTCAGCTGATACATTCGCAGAACTCGTCTCATCTGTGTCCGATGAAATGTTATTTGTGGGGGTTAACACAAATTGTCTAATTTTCTGATTAAATACTTTCTTACCATATTTATCTATATAGGCCTTTGCTTTAGGGTAGTTGTTCCAAAAATCACTAGTTTCATTTACATTGAATACCTGAGCCACTCCCACAAATTTGCCATCTGTAGTCATAGACGCCATTCCTTGTCTACTCAGAAACTCATCTACAATATCAATCAATTCATGGTCATCGGTCACACGAATATATGCATCGTTGTGCATATTACTACGAAAAAGAGGCTCGTGAAAATGCTCGTCTAAGGCATCAATTAGTTTTTTCCAGTAGGTGACATTTGGATTTTTCTTAGCGTCTTCAATTAGTAATCTAAGTGGTTCAGAAAACATTCCGTCACCGCCCCAATATAAGTTAGAAGCTTTAGATAAATTGTCTAAATAAGTAATCAAGGCTTGCATATTCTCAGGAGTATATAAACTATCAACCATACGTTTACGTGTTTGGTCAACTGATTCAGTTTCTTTATAACCATCTAAATTTGAAAACGTAGTTTCATTCAATGGTTTTCCATCTGCGGTCTCAGACAATCCTGTATCTCTATAATCACCTGTTTCAATTTTCTTAGCTAAATCCATGTTTCGGTTTAACATCCATCTCGAAAATAAATGGTCTCGATAAACTTCGGGTGAATTCCCAAAATACCCTATATATCGCAATAAGGACTCATCATTACCTAATAAAATTTGTTTGTATACATCTAATTCAGATGAATCGCTCATCATATTAGAATCTTTAAGGAAATCTACTAATTTATGACCCTTATAATAATATCGACCAGACTCGTCTTTAGTTATACCAGGTATATCAGTTCCAAAGCCATTTTCGACAGCATTTACATATCCACTGCTATAGCCCCAGGTCATTAACAAATCATGGATAGTATGTTTTTCCTTCTTGACTGCTGCATATGTATTAGTCTCATAAACGAGCACAGTATCGGAATCTTTCATACCCCCTAATTTATCTACTTCAGCTTGTGAAAATGTACCGGTGGCTTCTTTACTCAGTTCAGCAATGCGTTCATCAGTTAGACCTACACCATTTTCAATTAGTTTAAACTTCCCATATGTTCCGTCTTCTTTTTCTTCAATTAACCACACACGCCCTTTGATTTTGCTGTAATCAATCGACCCATCTGTTTTATGCATTCCCTGAACGGTTGCTTTAGCGTTTACATCATTAAAGTGGGCAATGTCTTTCGCCCCAACTGTACCTGTTTGGTCAACATCTGTTCGGATATATCGATAGGTCTTTCCATTTTTATTAATGGTATCTTTTTTACCTGTCGTTTTATCAGCAGTGACGTCGATAGTGTCATCGCCTTTATATTTCTTACCACTTTTACCTGTGATATCATAATTTTCATTAACAGTTTTTTCTGTAGTATTAGTCACTTTATCATCGATTTCAGTTCCATCTTCTAAAGTGTACTTGATTTCGTTATCGACTTTCAGTGTTGTGGTATCAGTTCCTGAAGTTACTTTTTCAGGTGTATACGCACCTTCATTATAAAGCTCTGTTGCTGTCTTATCTGCGATTTTCACCTTGTCACTATCTAAAGTTATGGAGGCTTTTCCATTTTCTAGTGTAGTCGTTCCATTCCCGTTGTCAATGACATTGGCATGAGCGGAATTAGTTGCAACAGCTGTTCCCATGAGAACACTTGCTAATCCCACGCCTTTATATGTTCTTAATCCAAATTTTGTTTTTTTAGTTATCATAATTACCTAATCTTTCTGCTAAAATTTTAAACCACTTGTCTTCATTATATTTGTCAACAAATGTTTTCATATATTCACTTTTATATGATTGATTTTGCCATGTTTTCAGTTTCTCAATATATTCAGAGTCAAATCTGGCACATTCAACTTCACCATAAGTTTGTTGCTGATAATAACGATAAGGATAATCCAAATCGCTTACTATACATTTTAATCCATAGGACATGGCTTCAACACACGCGTTAGCAAACACTTCACCGATAGATGTAGAAATATATCCGTCATATTCCCAATATGGAACGATATCAACATACCCTTTATAGTGAATGTTATTTGGTATATAACCAATCGTCCGCTTACAAAGATGTGCGAATTCATCATATGTGCCACCATATATATCCAATTGTAAATCGGGTGAAGCGTTGAATATACGAATCATTTGCTCTGGATTTTTATATCCGCCTAAATGACCAGACCATACATATCTATGAATAGAATCTTTTTTCTCGCTGTACACATTATTGATAACAATTGGTGGTAAAAATGTTGCATTATAGCCTAACTGAATCAATCGGTTACTCAATATTTCACTAGCTACAAAATAATGTATTTTTTTATTGAGAATCGGTAAAAGACCGTTATCTAATACTCTATGATGTATATATTCATAGTAGGGAATATTCATCAGATTTGCTAATCGAACTAGTTTAGGCATTGGTATGCGGCTTTCATCCCTGATAATCGCCCCATTTTTAAGATGTTGAGACAAATATGAAATAACTAAGTCTTCTTCGCTATATGACTGTCCGTTTTTCAAAAATGTCCAACTACCGTTATCAATAAAGGCTTTACCTGTTTGATAATCAACTTGAGTGCCCGAAATTCGTAACCCCTCTTCGTGGAAAAACCATTCAGGTAAATTCACATAAGTTCCGTAGTTAAATCCCATATTTACAAAACGGTTTTGCCATCCATTTTCTTGAGGCGCTGTTATAAGATGCTCATATGGAATTTCATATATTTGAGCAAATCTCATACGTGTTAATTGACTAGCTTCATATCCATATTTACCTTCGATATAATGATGATGAATCGTATAGAGTGTCATGGTGCTCCTTTCTTTGATATCTAAAACTATTATACATTAAATTCGGTTTTTTTGCAATATATATATTTTAAAGCTAGATATCTCATTTACTATGTTAATACATGGTACATCTAATTTGGAGGTCTGTTCTTTGTTCTGGATATGTGATATAATATTATTAGAAAGGCGGTGATGAACATCGAACTAGAAGAATTCGGATTGTCTTTAGAAGACATTTTAGGGGCAACTCCAAATATTGTGACACCAAACTTAAAAGACCTTGTAGTCTTAAAGAATGAAAAAAAACCAAAGAAATTAGCAGAGATTATCGTAGATGCTAAAATGGCAAGCCTTAAGAGTCCAACAACTAAAGAGATTGCCCATAAGGGTGAAATTCATCGCATTAGCTACTTTGATATTGCACCAATGAAAAAAGGTGTATGGTGTGAAATGAGCTTACTGTTGCTTGCCTGTTCATATCAAGAACAATGCCAGATTATCGAGGCTCTCTATCCAGAGGATTTACAGCTTATAGCCAAAGCGTTTGCTGCAACATTTACAGTTGATGGTGCTAAACCTATTCAAGTGAAAGAGGATGAACAACTACATCACAAATTAGATGAAGCAAATGTTGGAATAGCTATGCTCATTGCTATGTTTGCGACTAATTTTGGGAATTCAATTGCTCATCCAGATGTCGTGAATCATTATCTAAAAGAAATGGATGATATTGCGAATGCATCTAAAGAAGCTACAAAATTTAAACATCAATCACGTAGAAGCGAACAACGCTATCTTGCACAATAGAAAGGACTAGATGTGAACTATTTAATTATTTGTGAAAAACCAAGTCAGGCTCGTGCCTTTGCTGACGCTCTAGGTGGGCGTACAGGAGAATTGAACGGTAATCCTTATTTGATTACCAATTTATACGGACATATTTTAGAAAATGGACAACCTCATGAAACAGCTTTGCCAGAATTTCGTGAACGAATTGGAGGATTTTCTCAACTTGCTGGAATTCCATGGTCTGCTAATCAATTTGACTTTTATAAAAAGAAAATTAAAAAAGCGCCAGATGGCTTTGACGGGTATCAACAAGCATTTGACCAAATTAAATTGTATTTGGGAAAAGGTTATGTACCTATTATTGCATCCGATATTGACGCAATGTGTGAAGGGGATTTATTAGTTCATGAAGTATTAGACCTTTGTGGATATGAGGGTAAACGATTTCGTGAATATCATGTCTCAGAAGAAGCTCCTGATATCCTGAAATCATTAAATAATCTTAAAGAAGTTACCGCTAAAGACCCTGCATATATGACAGGATTTACGCGTTCTAATGTAGATTATTTGACACAACAATTAACTCGTGTTGCGACAATTGGCCTCCAAAATAAGGGTTATCAATTACCGGGACCTGTACCATTTGGTCGATTAAAATCTGTTATGTTAAAATTGGTAGGTGAACAATTGGATGCAATTGCGGCCTATAAGCCATCATCTGTTTTTGAAAGTCGTTATCGTTTGGATAATTTAATTTTATCAAATAAAGATATGATTCAATATAAAACAAAAGAAGAATGGCAAGCAGATGGTCTTCCTTTAACTGCGAAAGTTAAAAAAGTTAAAGAGGTTCCTGGACGCACACAACCACCAAAACCGTTAAATCTGACAAAACTGTCAGGATTAATGTCTAAAGCTGGTATTTCGGTTAAGAAAACGCTGGAGTTAGCTCAAAAACTTTATGAAAATGGTGATGGTTCTGGTAAGAACTACCTATCATATCCTCGTACAGAAGAAGATACTATTACTTATGAGCAATTTAATGATATTTTACCAATGATTGACTCATATATCGGATTACTAGGTATGCCAACAACTCCGTTTACCCATCGTGAACCGCGTTCAACACACGTTAAAGATACGGGTGCCCATGGTGCATTGCGCCCAGGTGCTGTACCTAATAGTTTGGATGAGTTAGACCAAAAATTTGGAAAAGGCGCGGGTCTTATTTATAAAACAGTAACTGAGCGTTTTCTTCTACAATTTTTAGAAGATACAGAATGGGTTCGTCATGAATACGAAACGGAAACAAATCCGGTATTTAAGGGTTCTGTTAAAATCATTACTAAACAAGGTGTTGTGGACCCTGATAAAAAAGAAGAAACGGCTACCAAGCTTCCCGATATAACTAAAGAAGCTGAGTTATATCCACATGAAGTAAAATCAACTAAACCAAAGAACCCAACAACCGATTGGTTGTTAAGTCAGCTCGAAAAACATGGTGTTGGTACACCGTCGACTCAGTCATCAACCGTAGTTCAAATGGTTGGTAATACTGATAACTTCCCTATTCGAGATGGTAAGGTGTTGAAATTGTCACCAATTGGTCGCGTAGGTTATATTGCAGCTAAAGGAACGATTATTGGTTCTGTTGAAGGAACCAAGAAATTACAAGAAATGATTCTTGGTATTCAAAAAGGTAAAAATAGTCCAGAAGATGTGTATGCCGTATTTGAAGATATTATTGCTAAAGATGTAGAAACGATTCGACAAAATGATTTTAATCCATCTGACTTAGGTTTGACACAAGGGGCTCCTAAAGTTCAAGGTACGTGGAAGGGTCGAAACATTCAATTTAAAGGTGTTTATTGTGAACACGTATTTACAGATGATGAAATTAAAAAGCTCTTAAATGATGAAACCATCACCTTTAAAGGAATTGTTCAGGAAAAAGAGGCTACAATTACTGGTAAACTTGAAGACCAAGTCTACAAAAATATTGCCTATGTCGGTTTTAAAGGTACGATTGTTCGTTCTGACCAAGTTAAAGGTGTTTGGAAAGGTCAAGAAGTGACCATTAAGAAAATCTTTGCGGGCTATGAATTTAATGAAGATGAATTAGCAAAATTGTTTAACGATGAAACTATTCAAATTACAACACCAAAGGGTACATTTGACGGTAAACTGGAAGTTCAAGATTATCAAGGTCATAAATATGTAGGATTTAAAGCTAGATTCCCAGAACGTACAGACCAAGCAAAAGGCGTATGGAAAGGAAAAGAAATTGCAATTAAAAATATATTTGCGGGACATACCTTTACCGATGATGAGTTGAAACGATTGTTCAATGACGAAACAATAACAATTGAAACGGAAAAAGGAACCTTTGATGGTAAACTAGAAGTGCAAGAATATCAAGGTCGTAAATATGTTGGATTTAAAGCGCAATTCCCACAAAAAGAAGGTTATGCATATGGGCAATTTAAGGGGAAAGATGCTCATTTCAAACGGGAGTTTATGAAGCATACGTTTACAGATGATGAAGTGGCATTACTATTTGCAGGGAAAGAAATTAGCTTTACAGGCGAGTCTAAAAATGGCCCTATGGAAGTTAAAGGTAAACTTGAATATCAGGTTTACCAAGGACGTGAGTTCTTAGGTTTCAAAGCGGATTTTGGTAAGAAAAAATAAAAGGAAGGAGTAATCCTTCCTTTTTATAATTCATTGCGCAACTCATCCACTTCCTGTATGAGTTGATTAATAACTTGGGTTTGTGCCATAAGAGCGTTTAGAACCTGATTCAATCTATCTACTACTAAGTCGGGTTCTTGATAGGTTGCATTTTGCTTAGCAATATGGTCTTGTATTGCGTGCAAGGCGATATCATTCATAGTAACACCCTTATCTTCAGCAATATCTTTTAATTGACGCTTGATACGTGATGGCATAGTTACCTTCAGCGTCTCTTTAGTTTGCACTTTAACCATATTATAGTGTTGTTAGAATTTGAACTAGACCACGTTCATTAATTCGACTAGAGTAAGGTGATGGTACACCAAATAACAAATCAACTTGTTTATGATTCTTCTCTAATTTCTCACGTAATGTCTCAAAAAGAATATTATCATCTTCTTTTACTTGCCCAAATTCCACACGATAATGCGTAAGTGCGCTAAATCCACCACCAAGGAAAATAATTGCGTCAAAATAATCTCGTGTACCGTAAGCGTTCAGAATCGTATCCGTTACTTGTTTAACAAAATGAGCTTTCGTTGGTTCAACATAACTTTCCCATAATTCACGACGTTCTTTTCGACGTTTATTAGTAGACTCTAATACTCTTTGTAATTCTTTACGACTTTCAATCGTTAAATTTTCACGTTGTGCTTTTGCCATAGCATCTTCTAAAAGATTTCCATAACCTGCAGTTACAGAGTAGGAATACTCAGCATTAAATCGTTTATTTCTAAAAACGGCAAGGTCAGTAGTACCTTCACCAATATCAACAATGAGGAAGTCTTCTAGGTCAGCTAACGGATTTTCCTCTTCACCCAAATGATTATACACACTCATTAAAGCGGCTTGAAAGTCCTTATCTTGTTGGTCTAATAGACCTAAAAATCCGGCTTGACCCTCATTAAGAACTCGAACGGTTGTGAATTCAATTTCAATATCTTTATAATCTTGGTCTCGATAGATACGAATAATATGTTTACCGGTCAACAAGTTTTGATAGTCTTCAGTTAAGCCTAGTGATTTGGCTTCAACAATTGGTACTGATACGGCTAGTTTAGCTTCGGTGTTCTTCTCAATATAGGGTGCAATACTACCAAATAATAATGAGGTTGTAATTTGATGATTAGCTTTATATGATGTTGATGTAACATCAAACTCTTGATATCCAGGACGGTCAACAGCAGCTTGTCCAACTGCTACAATCTCATCATAATGAGATAGTGGTGATTGAATAACTTGAATATAAATGTCGTCGTTATGATATGTTAAGTATTTGCTATCACTAATGATTGAAACGGCACTTGGTAAGTTGAGTCCGTCAATTAATTTATTTTTATTATCCAAAATTGAGCCTTTGACAGCTGAGTTTCCAATATCTAATGCAATTTTCATTGATTCCTCCTTATAATGACCAATCTTTGACTAACTTTGCTAAATCACGATTGATAAGTAATTGTAATACGGTAGATTTGGTTAATCCAATAGAACGACTTGCGTCTTCTAACGCATCGAGATGCGATTCTCCCAGTGTAATAAGGATACGTTTTACAGGTTCCTTCTGTTTTGTCATAATTTTGTCCTTTTCTATTTTTTATAAATGAGGTATTTCTCACTTCTGACTATAGTATATCACAAAGAAAATACTTTTGCAATAGGTGAATGTTGGGATGAAAATGGACAGCTCTTCCCCCGAACCCCTAACTCATAGAGAGATAGAAGACACAGGTAGAGA
>ERZ773263.969-NODE-969-length-18310-cov-4.681731_pt1 | contig 18310 bp, 14 predicted proteins | sample MGYA00511076_ERZ773263 | MGnify/ENA primary metagenome ERZ773263 (study PRJEB29015, sample SAMEA2738155) | human oral metagenome | biome: human oral; feature: human-associated habitat; material: saliva | place: China | collected 2195 ... | reverse complement strand
GGCGGTCATGTATGGATTGACTTACCGGCTGGTCTCATTTCCGTTGAAGAAGGGCCACGCATGGCGGCTAGCAGTAAAATTACAATCAATGTGAAAGGCAAACAAGGCCACGGTGCACAACCGCATCAAGCGGTTGATGCCATTGTAGTAGCCAGTGCCATCGTGATGAACCTACAAACCGTAGTCTCTCGCAATGTTAGTGCTCTAGATTCTCTCGTGATTACTATTGGTAATATACACTCTGGGTCCGAGTGGAATGTTATTCCTGGAGAAGCCCAAATGGGTGGTACCATTCGCTTTTTTGATCCTGAACAAGAAGAGTACTATGTAGAATCCATTCGCCGCGTTGTGGAACATACAGCCTTGGCCTATGGTGCAACGGCAGAATTGATTTATGAACGAAAAGTGCTGGCTACGATTAATGATGCAGCAGCTAGTGAATTAGCAGAACGGGTTGTGATTGATACCCTTGGTAAAGAGAAGCTATCCAAGATGCGTCAAGTAATGCCGGGCGAAGATTTTGCGTGGTATTTGCAAGAAAAAACAGGGTGCTTTGCCTTTATTGGTATCCAAAATCCAGAGGTAGGCGCTACCTTTGATCACCATAACAATCGATTCACCATGGATGATAGTGCACTATCTGCGGCATCAGCGGTGTATGCAGAATATGCTGTGCAGTGGTTGAAGGTACATAAATAGATTTATACGTCTTTTATTGATTGGATGTTTAGGGGAATGACTATATACCAGATATATTTTCTTTAGGAATATTTTTCTGAAGAATATTTTTCTAAATGGTTGATTTTGCCAATATAAGATAATATAGAGTTATCATTAGTGAATAGCTATAACAGAATGTTATAATTGAGTATTTTGTTATAGCTATTTTTATATTGCAATAAATAGCTATATATGGCTTATAGGACAAAAAATGTGTGTAAAATTACACATAAACTTTATTTATAGTAGAGTTTGAATCCAATATTCTGAGATAAATATGAGTAATAAATGAATTAACGTGCTAATTATGATAAAATGAGAGTAATTATAATTGACTGTATAAATTTTTAAAAGGGGATATTTTATGGATGTACAAGTAGTTGAGCCTAGAGCAGATATTTTAGTGGAATCAACACGATCCATGGGATATACATTTGAATCTGCTTTAGCCGATATTGTCGATAATAGCATCGGTAATGGAGCAACTCATATTGATATTCGTTTCTCTAGTATTTCTCCAAGATATATAGTTGTTCTAGATGATGGTTGTGGAATGACCTTGGATGAACTGTTAATTGCGATGAGATATGGTAGTAAAAATGTCAATGAAGTTAGATCTCAATCTGATTTGGGGCGCTTTGGGTTAGGATTGAAAACTGCATCTTTATCTCAATGTCGACGATTAACTGTGATTAGTAAAAAGAATAATATAATATCAGCTGCATCGTGGGATTTAGATTTTATTATTGAAAATCAGGATTGGTCGTTAAAAATTTACGATTATAATGAAATTTCTAAATTATATGAGAAATCTATTCCTAATATAATAGATAAGCTGAATAATTATACGACGGGAACAATTGTTATCTGGGAAGTATTCGATAAAATGCTTGAAGGAAGTGATGATAAGGAACAATTGTTTGATGAAAAGATTTCGAATGCTAGAGCCCATTTAGAGCTTATTTATCATAATTTTTTAGATAAGTCTAGTAGAAATCCAGTAGAAATTAAATTTAATTCTAGGACATTAATTGCCAAAGACCCATTCCTTACACATCATCCTGGAACCCAACCTTTAGCTGAAGAGATTATTGATTTAGAGGGAAATAATGTACGTGTTAAACCTTATATATTGCCATACTTGAATAAACTTAGCCAAGAGGATATAGACTTGCTTGGGACGTTAGATGATTTACGTAATAGGCAAGGAATTTATGTTTATAGAAATAATAGACTTATTATTTGGGGTACATGGTTTAGACTAGATAATAAAAATGAATTAAATAAGTTAGCCCGTATTCGTGTAGATATACCTAATTCGCTAGACCATATTTGGGAAATTGATATAAAGAAATCAACTGCAAGTTTACCTAATTCAATTAAACAAAATTTAAAAGGAATTGTAAAACGTGCTATAGGTTCCAGTGAACGTGTATATACTCATCAGGGGAATAAATTAATAAGTGATGAACATGACCATGTTTGGGAATTACGTAAAACTAAAGAGGAAACTTATTTTGAGATAAATAAAGAACTTTTAATTTATAAGAGTTTTATTGAAACTTTATCTAAGGAACAAAAAAAACAATTCAATACTTTAATCAAACTTATTGAAGTTACAGTTCCGTATAAAGCTGCATATACATTATTAGCTAAAAATGAAGAAACATTTGATCGGGATTTGTTAGGAAAAGCAAAACAAATATGGGTCGAATTACTAGAAAATCCTAATGTAGATAGTGAAAGTTTATATAAAACATTAAAACAAATAGATTTTTTTGCAAAATATTCAGATAAATTAGAATTGGAGTGAGTTTTAGTGTCTGAGCGCTGTAATATTGCAATTAATATTGTAAGAAGTTTATTACGTGAACAAAATGTATCTGAGCAAATAGTTGAAGAAACATTTCTTGATGAATGTATTAATAAAGCAAGTATCATAATTACCGGCGGATTAAATGATGCTGAACGAGAGGCTGTAAGGAACTCATTGCATCATATGTTTTTAATACGTATGAATCCTGGTATAAAGATAGTTAAAGAACCAGATTATAAGGATTGGTATAATTCATATGATATTGAAGATGAAAAATCTTATTGGAATAGATATAAATTTTATTTATCTTCTAAATTATCATTTCCTGATCGAGTAATAGATGCGATTGATCAATCTACGACTGATATTGTAAATTTGCTAGGTAAACCAGATAAAGATACTAAGTTCTCTAGAAAAGGATTAGTAATTGGTGACGTACAATCTGGTAAAACGGCTAACTATATTTCTGTAATTAATAAAGCTGCTGATGCTGGTTATAAGGTTATAGTTCTTCTCACTGGTACTATAGAGAAGCTTAGGCAGCAAACACAAGCTCGTATTGATGAAGGTTTTATTGGTATAGATACCTCTGCATTGGAACGTGGTGAACAAAATTTAGTAGGTGTAGGCCTTTATAACCCGAGTATACGTGTTGGGTCATTTACTTCGGTGATTAAGGATTTTAACAGATCTCTGTTAAAATCTTCAAATATTTCTACTAATACATTAAATGTTCCATGTATCATCGTTGCAAAAAAAAATAAAACGGTACTTAATAGTATCTATAAGTGGTTTAATAGGGAAAATAAAGATATAGAATCTAAGAAGATTAATGAATCATTACTGGTTATTGATGATGAAGCGGATAATGCATCTATTAATACTAATAGTTCAGATAATGATCCGACCTCCATCAATAAGTGTATTAGACGTATTTTAAATCTATTTATGCGTTCTAGCTATGTAGGATATACGGCAACTCCGTATGCAAATGTGTTTATTGAACCAAACTCAAATGAGGAAATGGAGAATGAAGATTTATTTCCTAAAGATTATATTTATGTATTAGATCCACCGAATAACTATATTGGCGCAAGAGAGATTTATTCAGATGATGGCAAATATTCATCTATGTATAGAGAGATTGATGATTTTGAATCTTTTTTGCCTGTAAAACATAAAAAGGATTATGAATTACCTTTAGATTTGCCATTATCACTAAAAAAAGCAATTTTATCTTTTTGTATTGCTAATACCATTAGAGATTTACGTGGTGATGTTACTGCTCATCGATCTATGCTTATAAATGTTAGTCGTTATATTCGTATTCAAGATGATTTAAAAGACTTAGTTAATACCTATTTTGTTATGGTAAAAAATCAGATTCAAAATTATATTTTGAATCCTGATTATGAAAAATATCAACAGTTAGCGCTATTAAAGCAAGTTTATGAAGAGGAGTTTAAAATAGATTATAATTATGATGAAACTTGTGTAATTAATTGGAATTGTATTTGTAGTCAGATTTTTGACTCTATAAAAAATATTAAAGTTGAATCTGTAAATGGTGGTAATGCATCTAAGCTATTAGACTATAAGGGATATAAAAATGGACTTAGATTAATAGCAATAGGCGGGATGAGTCTTTCTAGAGGATTAACATTGGAGGGGTTATGTACTAGTTATTTCTATAGAAAATCTATTATGTATGATACCTTAATGCAAATGGGGCGTTGGTTTGGTTATCGTAGTAATTATGAAGATTTATGCCAAATATGGATGTCTGAAGAATCTTATAGTTGGTATCAACATATATCAGCAGCTACAGATGAGTTAAGGGAAGAAATTAATCGTATTTACTATAGTAATTTAACGCCAATGGATGTTGGGATAAAAGTCCGTTCAAGTGAAGGTGCTCTTATTGTAACTGCTAGAAATAAAATGAGAAGTGCAGGGGATTTTATTGCAGATATTTCGCTTAGTGGTAATTATATTGAAACGCCTCATTTCTCTAAGAGCAATCGAGTAATAAGTGATAATATTGAGGAAGTAAAAGAGTTATTAAGCAATCTAGAAAAGGATGGTTATAGTGTAGCAAACTCTAGTGAAATCCCATTACATAATAAAACTGTAAAACAAGTCCTTAATGTAGATAAAAAGTATATTATTAAATTTCTAAAATCAATAGATACACACTATAAAAATATAAAGTTTGATGCTCATAAAGTTGCTGAATTGCTTGAAAACAATACTGAAGAGATTTTAAATAATTGGGATATCGCTTTTCCTAATGGGAAGTCTAAAGGTGAATTTCGTATAATGGGCAAGACTATAAAACGAGTTGAACGTACTTTTGGACATATTAGTGGTAGTGCAATCACATTAAAAAAATATAGATTAGGGAGTCCATCTATAGTTGCAAGTGGTTTAACTGAAGATGAATATAAAGACTTTGAACGTGTTATTATAGATAATAGGAAAAAACGAGGAAATTACAATCCAGAGCAGATGTTATCTGATAAAGATTATTTTGATATAGCGTTAAAGAGGAATCCATTATTAGTTATTTATTTAATTGACTTAAAAGCTACAGAAGAAGTTCAGTTGACTGAGCCATTAGTTGGTTTGGGGATGGGGATTCCAAGATTAAAAAATCCACAAGAACTTTCTTATTCGTATAAGGTAAATAAAAGATGGCTTCAGGAAAACTATGATATTGATGATGATGAATTTGAAGCAGATGATATAGGTGATTATGATGCTTAATTTTTCTGATTTTAATGTCACAATGCGACTGATTAATCCTGCTTGGCCACTTAAAGTTTATAAAGGCTATGACATAGATAAAAAATGTGTTTATCTTGTTATAAGTAAATATAAACCGATAAGTTTATTATCTACTAAGATGATAACGGTAAAAAAATTCTATGATAATGACCATGCAGTATGGCGTATACTGTTTTGTTTGAAGTCTGACAGTCATAGTAGTAGAAGTATGTTTGATAATATATTTAATGATATTATTAATTCATTGCGTCTTATAAATACTGAAGAGCAGGCACTTAAAACTTTTTGTACTAGGTATGAACATTGGCAGAGATTGTTATCAAAGATTCCAGAAACATTTGGTAGGTTGAAGCAACAAGGACTATTGTCGGAATTATATATAATCAAAAATATTCTAATTCCGAGATTTGGTGTGTCACAGTCTATAGAAATGTGGCAAGGTCCAAAATGTGATAAGCAAGATTTTATTTTGCCTAAAACTTGGATAGAAGTTAAATCTGTATCATTAGGAAAACGGGATATACATATTTCTTCATTAGATCAATTAAATTCAGATATTGGTGAAGGATATTTAACTGTTGTAACATTACAAGAATCTAATATATATGATAATACAGCTATTTCACTAAGTATGTTGATCGATGAGATAGAATCAATGATTGATGATGAGTTAGTTCTTGTAGATTTTAGGAATAAGTTATTATTAGTTGGTTATGGTATGAGTAATGATGAAGAGTTTTGGTTTAAAATTATAAATTCTGAAATTTTTATTGTTGATCAAAAGTTTCCAATGTTGAAAAGAAGGGATGTACCTACAGCTATTAAAGCTATTTCATATACATTAGATATGGATGCTATTATGGATTTTAATATCTGTCTAGGAGAAATCATATGGGAGTAGAAGAATATAAACAAGAACTTGATCAAGTAATCAAAGCTAGTGTTTATGGGTCTGGGATGAGTACAAAATCAGCCTTCCTAGAAACCGTGTCAGAGTTACTGGTTGAGTCCGAAATTGATTCGGAATTTCAGATTGTCGAATATGAAGGGGTAGGATATAGGCAACATCGACTTCAACTTGATGGATATGTTTATAATGATTTAGATAACAGTATGTCATTTGCGCTTGTTGATTATCGTTATGATAGTAGTACAATTACAGCTACTGAAATTGAAACTATTGTAAAGAGGGCAAGATATTTTTTAGAAGATATTGATTATATATTAGAATATGCTGAAGAAAGTTCACCAGGTTATGGTCTTGCCTTAGATATTAGTCAGAATTTATTTGATATACAGAAATATAAAATATACCTATTTTCTAATAATCAGATGTCAAGTCGTATCAAAACACTTGAAGGTAATCAAATTGATGGTATTCCTATTGAATATCATGTTTGGGATATTACAAGACTTTATGAGTTAAATGAAAAAGTTAACTTAACTGAAGATTTTGAAGTCGATTTTAGTAAGTATAGTGATAAGTTGATTCCTTGTTTGGCCGTAACGAGCGGAGATGACTATCAGGGCTATATGGCCTGTATTCCGGGAATAGTTTTAGCTCGATTATATATTACTTATGGTGCTAAGTTATTAGAGAGTAATGTGCGGTCATTTTTACAAATTAGAGGTAAAGTGAACAAGGGCATTAGAAATACTATTATAAAAGAGCCTACTAAATTCTTTGCTTATAATAATGGCATTACTTGTACCGCTACCTCTATTAATATTGATAATGATGATGGAATACCATTATTAAAATCATGTGTCAATTTACAGATTGTTAATGGTGGTCAGACTACTGCTTCATTAGCTATGGCATTATTAGATAAAAAAGACTTGCTAGAGAAAAATATAAAAGATATATATGTACCAATGAAGATATCTGTTGTAACTAATGAAAATTCTGCAGAATTAATTTCTAATATATCACGGTATGCTAATAGTCAGAATAAAGTTAGTGAATCTGATTTATCGTCCAATCACCCATATCATATTAGAATTGAAAGTCTTTCAAGATCTATCGATGCGCCAGCATTAAATGGTCAACAATATAGTACACATTGGTATTATGAACGAGCTAGAGGTGCCTATTCTCAAGAAACTCATAAAGTATCTGCAAGTACTAAAAAAACGTTTGAAGCTCAAAATCCTAAAAAACAAAAATTTGATAAAACTGAACTTGCAAAGTTGGTTAATATATTTGATGGTCGTCCTAATATTGCTAGTGCAGGTGGACAAAAAGCGTTTCTTTATTTTATGCAAGATATTGCAAAACAATGGGATAAAAATCCAGATAGTTTTAATGAATATTATTTTAAACGAATTGTTTGTTATAAGATATTATTTAGAGAAACTGACGCTGTTGTTAAAACAGCAGAATGGTTTAATAGTTATAAAGCTAATATTGTTGCATATTCTTTGAGTAAACTTATTGATATTATTAAAAAGAGGTATAAGGATAAATCTATCAATTTTAAAGCTATTTGGCAAAATCAAAATATAAGTTTGACGTTGCGAAAACAATTAGAAAAGTTAACTAAGTTTACACATGACTTTTTAATTGATGATTCTCGTGAAGTGCAAAATGTTACTGAATGGGCAAAACGGCCTAATTGTTGGTTGCGTTTTGAGGCTACACAATTTCCATTAGATATAGAATTTGTTAATGAACTTGTTTCTAATTCTGAGATAATTGAAGAGAAAGTTTCTGCAAGAAAACTTCAAAAAGAGATTAATTTAGATCGTGCTATGATCGAACTATATAAGATAAAAAGTTCTGTTTGGATTAATTTACAAAAATGGAATGTTGTACATAAAGTTTTATCTCCTACAGAATCTGATTTAATTAAAGTAGCCACAAAAATAGATACGAATTATTTCCCAACAGAGAAACAATGTGTTAGAATTTTACAAGTACTAGAGCGTGCTCGTGATGAGGGATTCCCCGAATAAGTTGTATAATGATAAGGAGTAGTATTAATGTTAAATGTAGTTGAAGCCTTTAGTGGTATTGGCAGTCAAGCTAAGGCATTGAAAAAACTAGGCATTAACTATAATGTTACTAATATCTTGGAATGGGATATATCGGCCTTTGTGGCTTATGATTTTATTCATAATGGTGCGCCTAATTTAAAACATTATAAAAATTATAATAAGGTGCAACTTTTAGATGAATTAGTTCCGTTAAATTTGAGCATTGATGGGAAAAGTCCAGTAACAAGAGCATCACTTAATATGTGGTCGGTTGAATCGTTACGTGTTGTATTGGCGGCATATCATAGAACCCGTAATTTAGGGGATATTCAAACGGTAGGTTATCATAATTTTCCAACTAATGTAGATGTTCTAACTTATTCTTTTCCATGCCAAGATTTGTCAATAGGTGGTGCTTGGCATAATAATCTTTCGGGTATTGATCGAGATGCTAATAATCGATCAGGTTTATTATGGGAAGTAGAAAGAATTTTAGAAGAACTATATGATAATGATAAAGATTTACCCCGTTTTTTATTGATGGAAAATGTTAGCAATATTCTTTCAAATCGTCATAAACGTAATTTTCATGATTGGAAACAACAACTTAAACAATTGGGATATTATAATAGGGTATACACATTAGATGCTTCGAAATTTGGTAGCCCACAAAAACGTGTCAGAACTTTTATGATTAGTGTTTTATTACCTAATGAAGACGTTAAAGATATTGTTGAAGATTATTTTATAAACAATGATATAGAAGATGATTCTAAGTATCGAGAGAGAAATTCCAGACCTCTTGAGGACTATTTAAGATTAGATTATACAAATCCAATCTATAAAAAAGAAGCACATAATTCGAATCCTAATGACACACCATCTAGACGTAAAATTTATAAAGAAAATGACATTCTAAATAAGGGAAATATTATTTCAAGATATATAGGAACATTAACAACTAAACAGGATCGTCATCCTAATGCAGGGATATTGGAATTCCCTGAACACAGAATTGGTGGTAGCAAATATCGGAATTTAACTCCTCGTGAATGCTTTTTATTAATGGGTTTTGATGAAGCTGATTTTGATAGAATACTGATGTACAATCCACAGATAAAAAAAAATATGAAGTTATATTCTCGTTCTAGATTGGAACGACTTGCAGGAAATAGTATCGTTGTTGATGTATTAATAGAAATTTTTTCGCAAATTAATGATTTAAAGACCTTAATCTATCGTTAGACTTTAATAAGTTTAAATTACTAAAAAGAAAATAATATATATTAATGAAAATATTTGTAATGTTTGAGATTACCGTAATAAATCGATAATAACTGCTCGGTTATTTTTTTGTTTCTAAAATTCTTGTATGGTATATTTATACTATACAAGAATTTTCTTTTTATCTGAGTGGTATTTATGAATATACTTATATGTCTCCTCATTATAGCTATTACCGGTATATTATTGATAAAGCGATATTAACCACAGCCTATTTTAATTGGTATGAGGATCCTCATGATGTTTATCGCTTATGAAGGTAACTGGATTTATACTATACTCGCTGAATCTCAATCTACCGGTGTTTTAGTATTCGATGCCATAGACATTGTGAGAATCACAACATCAGAGAATGTAGTGAATTTGGGTCTTATCATTATGACCTGCGCCGGCTACGCAAAACATATGGAATATATCGGGGTAGGAACTCGTTTGGCTCATACAGTTATTCGGCCTTTGTATCGACTTAATCGGCCTTATATAGTATTCGCGCTTATGTTTCTACTCAATATGGGGCTTTCTATTTGTGTACCAAACCCATTGAGCCTTGCTCTACTTATGATGGTTACCATATATCCCGTTTTGCGTCGCCTTGGTGTGAGTCCTGTTGGTGTAGCTGCAGTTATTGCTACAGGACATTTGATGGATATAGGTCCTAGGGCCGTATCGACATTACTTATAGCTAAGACCCTTAATATGCCTGTTCTAAATTATTTTGTAGGATATCAACTACGACTCTATTTCTTCGTAGCTATTGTTACGGCTATAGCACATTTTTTATGGCAGCGATATCGTGAATGATTAGAAGGTTCTATGGATATTGATGAATGTGAAAGCATTCCTGAAGCGCCAATTGGACCTAAGCTGTATATGCTATTTCCCTTATTACCATTGTGTTTCATATTGGGCTTTATTCAATATGGTTTTCCTGGCGTAAAGATGAATGTAACCCTTGCGATGATACTTGACTTTGGCATTGCTTTATTGGCAAAACTTGTCCGTCATCGTAATTTAAGAATTGTTTTAAAGAGTACAACCGTATTTTTTGAAGGGATGGGGAATCAGTTTTCCTATATGGTAACACTAATCATTGGTGGTCAGGTATTCGCCCAAGGCTTAGTGAGCCTAGGTCTTATAGACTCTTTAGTTAGCGCACTTCAAACACTATCCCTTAATTCGGTAGGACTCACCTCTATCATTGGTGGCTGTATGCTTGGTCTTAACATGGTAACAGGTAGCAATGTGGCCCCTTTGTTTACATTGGTACTATTAGTACTTAATATCGTTGCTAATCTTGGATTAGAGCCTATTACAACAATGCTTGGCATACAGAATGGGGGAGTCTTGGTTTGTTTTTGAGTCTTATTAGCCCAGTTATGATTGGTGTAGCAGGGAGGGGCATATTAAATCTCCGCCGATGTGATAGTGAGGCGGTTTATAGGTAGTGTTTTAGCGTGTTAAAGTGTTGCTTGAGGTCGTGTTATGTTAAATTAAATAATTCTCTAATAGGGGTGGAAAAATTCACGCATGAGATTAAGGGTGTTGTTGATGCACCCCATTTTAAATTACATATTCCCTTGAAAGGGACAGAAGCACATCCGATAAAGTTTCTGTTTGTTGACGTACGTATTTAGATAGTTAAATTAAATAATTCCCTAATGAGGCCGGTAAACCAATATTTAGTTTTACGGATAAAAATAACCACTCTTTTATAGGGGGTTATTTTATGTATGGAATCTTTTGTATTTTTGATAGACTAGTGAATTTTAAGTGTTGATCTTCATCTTATTTTTATGATCTAATAGAGATAAGTTAACTTAAGTTTTGATATGGGGAGGATATCATGGCTGAAATTACGTCCTTAATGAAGAATATAAAGGGAATATTAGATAATAAAAATCAATTTGTTATACCTGACTTTCAACGGAGTTTTGTGTGGACTGATAAAGAGGTAGATACACTTTTTGCTGATTTTGAAGAGGATACAGATGGTTACACAGATAATCTTGATACGTTGCCTGGGTATTTATTAGGCAATATTGTTTTAATTAGCAATGAGAGTAATCCAACCAGATTTGATGTGATTGATGGTCAACAAAGACTTACAACATTGACGCTTATTTTCTGTGCATTAAATAAGTTGTTTGTGGATATTGCAGAAGAGACTCGCCAAAATTTAGGTGCTAATGCAGATATGTGGATAGGACATACATTTAGTTTTAAAGAGTATTTTAGAATACTAGATAATAATTTACAGTTTGTGGATTATAAAATCCTCCATACTCAAGATTTAGATTTCAAAGAGACTTATAAAAGTATTATTAAGCAAGGTGCTCTATTGAATGATGAGGATAACATAAATGCTAATAACTTAGAGGCTGTTTATGAAGCTATTCTTCAGCATTTAAGATGTATTTATGATGATGAGCGTCAGAAATTACTGTATTTTTTACAGTATATAACTACTAAGGTTAAGTTAATTGAAACTACAGCACCATCTATTGAACGAGCGTTCCAATTGTTTGAGATTTTAAATAATCGTGGTCAGTCATTAGAACCATTAGATCTTTTAAAAAATTACTTATTGAAAAATCTTACTTCCGCACCTAGTATTACACAAAATCAAATTAAAGATTTCTCGGATAGTTGGAGTCAGTTTTTGAAAAATCTGAAAGATACAGGTAAATCAAAAGCGATTGAAACATCTACTTTCATTAAACATTTTATTATTGGTACAAAAGCTATTAATGTAAAGAAGAAGGATTTATTTGAGTATTTTAAAGACAATGAACTCGTAGCTAATGATATTTTACAACTTTCATCAGATATCAATTCTATCAGTAAGGTGTATGCCAGTATCAATAGAAGTCCATTATCCAACGATTTCTTGTCTAATGATGATGGCATGTACACATTATTTACATTGTTCAATACAGTTCAAATTCATCCGTTGTTAATGCCATTTTATAATGCTTCTCGTGTAGATAAAGTGAGACTCGTTGATGCGGCTGTAAGATATGTAGCAGCAGTAATATTCTCGTATACACAAACGAATGCTATTGAAGCGGAATTGCCTGAAATTATAGAAAAGATTTTACATGAATCTAATCAAGCACGCAGACTAGATGTTGCAGTAACTGAATTAGAATTACGAACAAAACCATATGTTGACTTGATGCGTGCCTTATTGCCTGTGAAGGATTTTGGCTCCAAAAATAAGAAGCAAGCGCCAAAAGCATTCCAAATTCTTAAATTTATCGAGCTATACCTGAACCAAAAAGACAGTATTAAAACAAGAAAGAAGATTGAGTTAGACCATATTATGCCCCAAGATGCAGATAATAAAAATTACTCTTTTGCTGATGAAGATGGTCGTAAAGAGTATCTAAACCATCTGGGTAACTTGACACTGTTAGAGAAGAGTTTAAATGCTTCTGTTAAGAATGGCAATTTTGCTGAAAAATTAGATCATTATAAAGCCTGTGAATTTGTTATTACAAGAGCTTTGGCAGAAGAAATAGATAGCCCTGTTCAAAACCAACAACCTTTGATTAACTTCCAAAATACATACTTTAAAGTGGATAACCCTGAACAAATAACATATTGGGATAAAACTGAAATTGATGAACGAGGTCAAAAACTTGTAGAGGTATTAGAGAAACTACTATTAAAGCAAGTTCCATAATATGAGATAAGATAAACCTGTTAAGACGAATTGTTCTATTATTATATTCTTTGTGCGACAAAATAAGTTTAATTAAAGCTTAGAAAACTAAAACTGTGTTGGAAACATAGTGATGCTTTGATTTTAGGGTCGAAGCCTCTAACGCTATTGTTAAATTAAATAATCCCCCTATCAGGGCCTAACAAAGACTCTATCTTAGAAATAGTTAAGATAGAGCCTTTTTATGTTACAATAAGCTTAACAATAGTATTATTTCTTATTTTTATATCCGTGTTTTATTTTTAATTAAAAGGATCTATTATGGAACAATTTCACTCTATGTTTTCTCTATCAGGTCGTATGAATCGTCGATCTTTCTTTATCAATATGTTTATTGTATTTGCCATCGGTTTTGTGGGCGGCTTTATTATGGGCTTCTCTGGTTATTCTATGTTGAGTATTTTAATTGGTGCTCCGTTTATACTTATTGCTATGGTGCGTGAGATAGCCATTGCAGCAAGACGTATTCATGATCTTAATGGTCCTACATTTTTAGCTTTCATTTATATTGTATTAGGGATTCTTGCCGTATGGTCCCGTGAAATTGGTTGGCTTGTATTAGCGTCTAAAATAATTTTATGCTTGATTCCAGGCAATAAAGGTCTAAACTCTTATGGTGATAAACCAGAGAACAGAATCATATTTTAATAAGGGGAGGATACAACTAAATAAAAGGTGGATGCGATTATACTCTAATAAGTTGAATGGAAAGGGGCGTATAGTATGATTAAACGTTTTCTCATTTTATTTATTATGATGTTGTCTATTACTATGACTGCTGGGGCTATTAGCCTTCAAGAACTACAGTCATCACCTAATTTTAAGTTAGTATCTTATAAGGAATACCCTTCAGAAACGAGTAGTTATGTTGAGAAGTTTTATTCGTTTATTGATTTAAACTCTATTCGTATTGTTGAGTATAATCCTCCTAAATACACTTTACAGTGTACTAATTACATGGTATTTGATTACACAGCTGGACCTGAGATTAAAGAGTCAGAAATGACCATCTATTATGATTTGAATTATTCTTTAGCTACTTTAATTCATGCTAATCGTGAGAAACAACCAAATGCATCCTTAGTTGATGTCATTGAGACAGCTGAACGAGAATCAGGTCTTGTTATAAAATCTAAACCTCTTAATACATACCAATTAAATGGCGATATCTGGTATCCTGAGAACAGATCTAATCATTTGGATGCGGAATGGAAGGGCTCCATTGATCGAAGTCGAGGGTATCAGGTTATTTATGATAATGCGGATGCACTCTTTAAAATCGTATATCTTCAACATTTTGATGATGTTCTAGTACAGTGAGGTGGACTATGAAACGCATGTATTTACTTTTATTATGGTTACTGCCGTTCATTATGTTACCAATATATAGTCAAGCTATATCTCAATCTGAATTAAGCGATTCTTCTAGATATGTGCAGTTCAAGTCTGTAGCGGATTATAAAGTGTACTATGTAGATATGGAATCCATTACTCCTATAACAGCACCTGAAGGTCATAGACGCATCACAGCTACAGTATATGCACTAGTAGATGGGGAGGATTATATCGCAGCTGTGAAAATGGAATATGATTACCAGTTAGCTCGCTCTTTGCGTCAACTTCTCAGCAAACATGATGTATTGAAATATCAAGGGCAAGATAGTCCATATATTTCTGTATGGCGTGATAAACAAGATAACATAGGCATTACATGTCGTATTCTTGGTGTTAAGGAGTATACTCTTTCTGGTAATAGCATGGCAGAACTTTATAAAATAGATAATGTTTATAAAGATATCTCAGAGCTTAGCTTCAAAGGCAATCGATATAAAATGCTAAATGCTATCTATAAACAGGCCTACGGTATTTACTTTGATGATGAAATGTCTTCAAAATTATTGTAATCAGCACATTGTATGTTAAGAAAGGACGGCCTATGAAGGTTATTTGTACGTGGCCTACAACGCCACTTTACCAGTCTTACCACGATGATGAATGGGGACGTCCTATTCACGATGACCAACATCAATTTGAACATTTGTGTTTAGAAAGTCTTCAATGCGGATTAAGTTGGCTTACCATATTAAACAAGCGTCATATCATTCGTCAGTGTTTTGATGATTTTGATGTTGAACGGGTGGCTCACTATACAGAAGCCGATGTGGAACGAATCATGAGTACGGAAGGGATGTTAAAATCGCGTCCAAAGATTGAGGCTATCATTAGTAATGCGAAAGCTTTTCAATGCATTCAAGAGGAATTTGGCTCTTTTTGTGAGTATATATGGGCTTTTACCAATCATAAAACAATCATTTATAAAGGTCATCCTGCGGGACAGGTACCTGTCAAAAATGAATTATCTACACAAATCAGTAAAGATTTGAAGAAACGAGGGTTTAAATTTGTAGGTCCTGTGACCATATATTCTCATCTGCAGGCCAGTGGTCTCATTAATGATCATGGTAAGGATTGTCCTTGTTTTAATGAGATTAATAAAGCTAATCCTGTGGTATATTTACCAACAGATGAATAACTGTGCACGTAACCGCATTTAGCTCAGCTAGATGCGGTTTTTTATGATATTTTATATTGATTGATGTCGATGTAGTTGATATACTACTTTCATAATAACTTTCATAAGTAAGGGAAAGGATATGATTATGATTGGATTAGGGACGGCTATTAATATGGCCTTGATTATAGGTGGCAGCCTTCTGGGACTTGCCTTTGGACGTTTCATGAAGGAAAATTTAAAGCAAACCTTGATGGTGGTGAGTGGCATCATCGTATTGCTACTAGGGATGAGTGGGGCCATGCAATTTATGCTGGTCATCGTCAATGGTTCCTTGCAAACTACAGGGCCTCTATTGATGATTATTAGTATGGTAGTAGGTGCCATTATTGGGGAACTCATCGATTTGAATCGGTGGATTACGGTTTTTGGTGATTGGGTGAAAGCGCGCACTGGTAATACCGGAGATCCAACGTTTACTCATGCATTTATCACCGCATCTCTCACGTTTACAGTTGGTGCCATGGGCGTTCTTGGCTCCATCCAAGATGGTTTAACTGGTGATTACCAGACCTTGCTACTCAAGGGTATTCTCGATGGTGTCATCGTCATGGTGATGACTTCCTCTATGGGTAAGGGGGCCTTGTTCTCTTTTATTCCTGTCGGGATTACACAATGGCTCATAACGGCTATGGCTCATGTGGCAGCACCTTTAATGACGCAGACCGCTATAGATAATCTATCCTATGTAGGTTCTATCTTGATTTTCTGCGTTGGTATTGACCTTATTTGGCCGGGCAAGATTCGCATTGCCAATTTGTTGCCTGCCATTTTTATAGCTATGGGGCTAACATTTTTAATTTAAATTTAATTTTACATAACCCTCTTTACAACCTGCGTAAAGAGGGTTATTATATCTTTCATATAAATCTTATAGTTAAAATGGTTTCCCATAGGAACGCCTGTTATTGCGACCTAGCGGATACAAAAAGGGCCTTTCTTCGCCGAACGGTTCTAGAAACCAGAAAGGATGTAATGAACGAACAAGTTTCCATAACAAAATCTAATATTCGTGGTGCCTTTGGCGCCTTTTTTATCCCAGGTATGTATACAGCCTTGTGGGCTGGCTTTGTACCGTATTTGAAAGCAAAACTAAATATCGGTGAGGATGTATTGGGATCTATGATTTTGTTACTTGGTGTGGGTTCTTGTTTATCCATGGCCGTAGCCGGTAAATTAGTTGAATCTTTGGGATGTAAAAAAACAGTTCTCATCGGTAGTTTTGTGGGCATGATTTCCCTGGCTCTCGTGCTCATGTGTTCCACCATCTTTGAAACAACGGTAGCCTTATTTTTCTTTGGTATCGGTGTCGGATTAAGTGGTGCTGCAGCCAATCTTCAGGCTATCCTTACAGAAAAGATAAGTAAAAAACATTTAATGGGGGCCTATCATGGAGGTTGGAGCCTTGGTGGCTTCGCGGGTGCCGGTGTACTATTGGTATTGTTAAAGATTTTGAATTTCCCTGTTAATGAAAGTATCTGGGGCCTTCTCATCGTATTATTGCTAGCCATAATTGTAGTTAGTCAATTCATGTTGACCTTTGGCACAGATCCAAATGCAAAGGTTGTAAAAAAATCTAAAAGCCCATTGTCGTTCCATCCCATTGCCATCATTTTTGGTCTATTGTCCTTTGTATCCTATTTAGTAGAAGGGGCTGTAGGGGATTGGAGTGCTTTGTATCTTCATGAAGATAAGGCTATTGCCATTCAAGAAGCGGTGATGGGGGTTATGCTTTTTAATGGTACGATGTGTGCAGGCCGTTTGCTCGGTAATACACTTGGTAGACATTTGACGTCGAAACAAGTTGTTGTTGGTGGTTATTTACTCGGTGCTGTAGCGATGGCACTTATCGTAGTATTGCCAGGTTATGGCTCCATGTACACTTATTTATTATTAGGTATCGCCCTTGCTATGGTTGTGCCTAATCTATTCTCCGCAATGGGGGAACAAAATGTTATCCCTATGACACAGGCGGTGGCAACATCTACCATGCTTGGCTACATGGGCATCTTGATGGGGCCGGCTTTAATTGGCTTCATCGCTCACGGAACTAGCTTAATGGTGGCATTCGCACTTCTTGCAGCATTACTTGTTATAAGTGCAGGTATTGGTAAGTATGCCTATTATTTGATGACAAAAAATGCTGATACTGCTGAGTAAAATATGCTGATGCGGCTGTGTAAAATATGATGAGATGACTCAATAGTAATCATGTTTTATGCGTGAATAATATAAAAGGGTATCCGATTCCTAGGAATCGGATACCCTTTTAGTATGAGCGATTAACGATCGCCGTTGAAGATGGAGTTTTTAACAAGTACGTAGTCTACTTTGCGGATAGCTTGTAGTGTTGTGCCACCAGCGTAGGAGATAGCAGATTGTAAATCTTGTTCCATTTCGATTAATGTATCGAAGATAGAGCCTTTGGAAG
>ERZ773263.965-NODE-965-length-18351-cov-19.115982_pt1 | contig 18351 bp, 11 predicted proteins | sample MGYA00511076_ERZ773263 | MGnify/ENA primary metagenome ERZ773263 (study PRJEB29015, sample SAMEA2738155) | human oral metagenome | biome: human oral; feature: human-associated habitat; material: saliva | place: China | collected 2195 ... | reverse complement strand
CTCGAGGCATTTCTGCTGGACTTCTGTCTCGTGAAGGACCAGCTTTTTGACAAGTTCGCCCGAGCCAGGGACCGTGATGCGAGAGGCAAACAAGCGGTTGGTATAACGCGTGATAGTCAAACGAAGCGCAGGTAAATACTTTGCTTTGGCGTTTTCTGACTGCAACATGCTCCTGAGTTCGCCAAGAGTTGCCTCAAGAACGGCAATCTCTCCCTTGTAGAGACGTTCAGGCAGGTCAGAGTCTGCTTCAGGGGACTTTGATAGCACGGGTAACAGATTGTCCGCTAAAAACAACGTGGCGAGAATAACGCCGGCGGCGATGGTAATCAGCAGATCCCTCTGCGGAAACGCTGCTCCAGACTGGGTTGTGAGCGGCAAGGTGAGGATAATCGACAACGTTACCGCACCTTTTGCGCCTGCAATAGTGGTAACCAGCACGTTCTTGATGAGTTCGGCCGACGTGATTGAGATGGGTTTTATGGCGCACGTGGGTTTGGGCTGCTCAGCGATCTGCTCCGAGGTTTGCTCCGAGCCCAGTTCAGCGAGCGGCTGGTCGGGTTTCTCGCCGTCGGAGCTGCTACCTGCGAGGTCATTCTCGCTGTCGACGGCGTCTTTACCGGTGCAGAGATGGCCTTTGTGGAGCTTGTAAGTTTCCAGCGCGTAGAGCCACGCAAAGCGAACTGCATGCATGAACAGGGTAATTACAACAACAATTCCTAGAATCTGCAGGATATTGAGGCCGCCGTTGGTGCCAGGAAGCACGGCAAGGGGGAGCTGCATTCCTAGGAAGACAAAGATGGTGCCGTTGATCAGGAAGCTGATGACTTTCCACGTGGAATCTGAGACCAATTTTTGTCTTGCTACCAGCGCTTTATTGTGTTGCCTGCGAGGAAGTGCAATTATCAAGCCTGCCGCTACAACAGCAAGTACGCCAGAAACGTGGAAGGTTTCGGCAAGAAGATAGACAAGAAACGGCGTAAGTACCTCGTACAGTACGTTTGCGACGGTGTCCTCGTAACCCAACCTACCAAGCATTGCGTTGATGGCAGAGAAGGCAAAGCCAGTGACAATTCCCATTGCCACGCCGCCTACAAAAAGCACCGTGAAAGATCCCGCTGCGTCTACCAGCGAGAACGCACCCGTTACGGCCGCAGCTACGGAGAACTGGAATGCAACGACGCCGGATGCATCGTTAATCAAGGACTCTCCCGAGAGAAGTGTCTGCTGGCGATGGGTCAGGTGGATGTTGGACTTAAGCGCGGTGACGGTGGCTGCATCGGTTGGCCCCAGGGCTGAGGCCAGCGCAAACGCCGCAGCTAGAGGAATTGAGGGGACCATGAGGTGGAGGGCGTAGCCGACCGAAAGCACGCTGACGTGTAGGTGCATCGTCATCTTCTAATACCGCATTTTTAGTACCTAATAAATGTTTCAAGAAGTATTCATGGCCTTTAGAAGAGGAACCGATAAGGTTCGCACGCCATACAAACAAGTTGCGTGGGTGGTTTTCTTTAGCCGCTGGATCTTCTACGCAGAATTGTAATTCTTTATTTTTCAACGCTTGCGCCACATATTGGTTAATTTCTGCTTCTGTACCAGCACCAGCTGCACGAGCATCATTAATCAATTCTTGGCTGCCTTTATTGAAAGTAGGATACGATGGCAACCAACCTAAACGAGCTGCCAATACATTATAATCACCAGGGTGACGGTAACGAGGCTTAGCTAATTTAGATACGCGGTCTGCCAAGTCAATGCAATCAGAACGATATTGTTCTGTAGCAAAGTAGAACCAAGATGTACCATTTTGCAAACGAGGAGCTTTACTCCAGTCGTTAGCTGTCATGATACCGCCCCAACCTTCAACAGGACGAAGTTTTTCTTGACCTACGTAGTGAGCCCAGCCACCACCGTTAACACCTTCTGTACCACAGAACATGATAAGGTTCAAGATGGTACGGTAAATCACGTCAGCATGGTACCAGTGGTTGATACCACCGCCCATGATAATCATGGAACGACCTTTAGTTTTTTCTGCATTATCTGCAAATTCACGAGCTGTAGCAATAGCGATATCTGCTTTTACGCCAGTAATTTTTTCTTGCCATGTAGGTGTGTAAGGAGTGTCATCTGTATAAGATGTTGCCACTTCACCACCGATACCACGGTCGATACCATAGTTAGCAAGAATAAGGTCATATACAGTAGTTACTTTTACAGGACCATCTACAGTTTGTACTGTAATTGTAGGAATAGCACGTTCAATAACGCCTTCATGCTCTTCATCGCCAAAGTATGGCAACTTAACAACAGTCACATCTTCACGTTGATCAAACACGGATAAGCGAGGGTCGATTTTAGCCCCTGTATCGCGGTTTTCAAGGCGTAAGTTCCATTTTTGTGGATTTGTGTGACGGTCGCCCATTGTACCATTTGGAACAACGATTTCATTTGTTGTTTCATCAATTAATACAGTTTGGAAATCAGCACCGTCTTCTTTGCTTCCTAAATCCTTAGCATTTAAGAAACGGCCTGGTTGTACAGTGCCGTTGATTTCTTCAACGCGTACAAGGAATGGCATATCTGTGAACTCTTTAGCATACTCTTTGAAGTATGGAGTTTCTTTATCGATGTAGTATTCTTTTAAGATTACGTGGCCCATTGCCATAGCAAGAGCCGCATCAGTACCGGCTTTTACATTGAGCCAAGCATCAGAAGAAGTTGTAGATTCCGCATAGTCAGGGGATACGGATACTACTTTAGTACCTTTGTAACGAACCTCTGTTAAGAAGTGAGCATCTGGCGTACGAGTCAATGGTACGTTAGAACCCCAAGTCATGATGTAACCAGCATTGTACCAGTCACCAGATTCAGGTGTATCAGTTTGTTCACCCCAAACTTGAGGGCTAGAAGGTGGTAAATCAGCATACCAGTCATAGAAAGACAATGGTGAACCACCCATTAAGTTAAGGAAACGAGCACCTGCTGCATAGGACAACATGGACATCGCTGGAATTACAGAGAAGCCTGCGTTGCGGTCAGGGCCGTATGTTTTTGCAGTATATAATAAGGATGCAGCAGTAATTTCTGTCGCTTCATCCCATGTGGAGCGCACAAAGCCACCCATACCACGGGCAGATTTGTATTTTTTCGCTTTTTCAGGATCTTCTACGATAGATTTCCAAGCTTCGATTGGGTTCTTAGCATGCTTTTTAGCTTCTCTCCAAAGCTCAGCCAATTCGCCGCGCACATATGGATATTTTACGCGCAATGGGCTATAGAGATACCAAGAGAATGTTGCACCACGAGGGCACCCGCGTGGTTCGTAATCCGGCATATCATCTGGTGTTTCAGGGTAATCAGTAGCCTGATTTTCCCACGCTACAACACCATTCTTAACGTAGATATTCCAGCTACAAGAACCAGTACAGTTTACGCCATGCGTTGTGCGGACAACTTTATCGTAAGACCAACGGTCACGATAAAAATTTTCCCACTCGCGACCGCCATCTTCAGTTATTTGATGGCCGCTTGGAGATACGTTCTTCTTGCGAAGAAACTTAAACTTTTGAGACAACAAGCTCATCTCGTGTCCTCCTTCAAAACTACAAAAAAATCCCTTGTGCTAGATATGCTAACACAAGGGAGAAAATCCTGTTATTCGATATTACTAATATTAGGGTCGATACCATCAACCTCTAAATCAAGTAATCCGATTAAAGCGTCAAAATCACAGATTACTAGATGGTGTTTGTCATAGGCTACATAGCCTAACTTACGTAACTCACTTAACATGCGATTTAAACTTTCTCTTGATGTGGCAGCAAACTCAGCCAACTCTTGATTTGTTAGGGCAATATCAATAAAGATACCATCCTCGCGCTTTACACCATAACTATTGGCTAAGCGCAACAAGGTAGAATAGAATGCTCCCTTCTTGCCGTAAAGTAGCAAGTCTCGGTATTTTGCCTGTTGACGACGCATATGTAAAGTGTAGATTTTCATCATCGCAATGGCCAATGAATGGTCTTTTGCAATAGCCCCTTCCAACACATCATAGCGTATACAGTAAACAGAGCAATCCTCCCGAGCAATGGCGTTGAACACATATGATCTAGTGTTCTCCTCATACAACGGAACCTCACCAATTACATTATTCGGTCCTACTAAACGCAACGCAAAAATGTGTCCGCTAGCTTCGAACTTTTTAATGCTCATTCTACCTTTTACTACTACGTAAAAGTATTCTGCCTTGTCCCCCTCACGGAAGAGAAAATCACCTTTTTTAAGATGTAGTTCCTCACCCGGCAAAGCAAGCAATTGGTTAATTAATTTTTGATCCATACCATTATCACTCCACAGTACTTTTATAACAAAATCCATTAGTTATACTAATCTATTTATAGTAAAAGCACCTATACTATATACTTTTTCGTATATATAAGATTATTATAACTTATTAATTTCAGAATATGTGTGTTTTACATCACATTCACAAAAAAAATTACACTATATAATATATCTGTGATGTAAGACATTGAAAAATATTAATGCTACAATAATTATAACGCAGTTTTGTAAGTAAATCGAATGCTTTCTATGGAAATTCTTTAGATTTTACTATTTATATATATACTATATATAATCTTATATATTTTTCTTGTCTACGTGTATAGTTGTTACAGTAAGGAGAAGTTCAAAATGAACGAACTAAAAATGCCTCAAGTAGGTGCAAGCCGCAGCGAAATCGTGGCTAATTGGCAACCGGAGAATCCGGAATTTTGGGAAAAGTTTGGCAAAAAAATTGCTAAACAAAACCTCGTTATATCCACTATTGCCTTAACACTTTCATTCTGTGTTTGGTACTTATGGGCAACCATTGCGGCTCAGCTAAATAGCGCTGGATTTAACTTTACTACTGATCAATTATTTACATTGGCTGCCTTACCAGGCCTAGTAGGTGCCACATTGCGATTTGTATACACATACATGCCAGCACTGTTAGGCGGTAAAAACTGGACATTTATTTCCACAATTATCTTATTAGTTCCTGTTGTGTGGCTCGGCTTTGCTGTACAAGATACAACAACTTCTTATGCGACATTTATGATTTTAACAGCCCTTATCGGTTTAGCAGGTGCCAACTTCTCATCCTCTATGGCATACATTGGCAACTTCTTCCCTAAATCTGAAAAAGGCACAGCGCTTGGTATCAACGGCGGCGTTGGTAATCTTGGTATTTCTGTAATCTACTTCCTAGCTCCATTTGCTATGGGATCTGCTGCTTTAGGTAGTGTATTTGGTGTAACGCCAGCAATTATTAAGGGCAACGCAGTATATCTAGCTAATGCTGCTTTCATGTGGGTTGTACCTCTTGTAGTTATCCTTGCATTGATGACTCGTTTCATGGATAACCTACCTCTAGAAAAACCAAATCCTAAAAACCTCGTACAAATCTTTGGCAATAAGCACACATGGGCGCTTACATTGCTTTACACATGTTCCTTCGGTGCATTCTCTGGTTACGCAGCTGCACTAGGATTGTTAGTAGGCAAAGAATTCCCTGAAGTCCCATTTGCATCCATCGCGTTCGTAGGTCCACTTGTAGCGGGTGCCCTTCGTCCTGTAGGTGGTTGGTTAGCAGATAAGATCAACAGCGGTACAAAAGTTACCTTCATTAGTCTTATCGGCTTATGTGCTTCCACTGCATTGATTGCGGTTGGTGTAGATATGCACAACTTCCCATTCTTCTTCGCAATGTCCGTATTAACCTTTGTATGCTGTGGTTTTGCTACCGGTGCAACATTCCGTATGATTCCACACGTATTTGGCAACCCATTGCTCTCCTCTTTAATTACAGGTTTCGTAGCCGCTGTAGCTGCATACGGTGCCTTCATTACTCCTAAAATCTTCGGCTTTGTATATTCCATGTTCGGCAATATTCACCCAGCCTTTGCTGTATTACTTGCATTTAACATTGTAACTGTAGCAGTGTGCTACTGGTTCTATGTGCGTAAGGCAGCAAATATGAACGTATAAGGTGTAACAGAAACTATAATTTACAACCAAATAAGGTAATAAAAGACTCCCTCAACAATCCTCCATGCGAATTAGTTCTGCGGCCATAGGCCTTGAACCCGCAAGTCGGATTTTATGAGGGAGTTCTTTTATTAAAAATTAGATGTGTATTAGCATTTTAGCAAAATGTAAATTATAGTTTCTGTTATCTAAGTGAGAAGGAAGAAGCTCGTAAGTCGGATAGATGCGGGGTTCACTTTTAGCAGTCCATTCATTCTAATTTGACGATATATACCTTTATCTCTATAATATAAATAGATAGTCAGACGAGTAGGAACGTCAGGCGCATCTCAAAAACTAATTATCTAGGAAATGGCCTTTCTGTTTATCTAATTACACTTGGTAACGGAGGGCTATTTGCTTTTTGTGAGGCAAATAAGCGCTATAAGTGCTCCAAAGGAAACGACTAGCGTCAAGATTCCAGTAATAACTGTAATAAGTTCAAAGTCACTCATAAGCTCACCCCCTTCTATAACGAAGAGAGGCCCAACCTCGCCGACTACCTTAACAACATTATAAATTGAACAAATATACGATACAATAAGCAGTTATTTATCGATATATATGAATTAAATAATAAAGAAGAGCCTGCAATGCAGGCTCTTTTATTATCCAAAGATTTCTTCTAGTAGTGCGTCGTCGATGATGGTACCAACGTAGAAGTCGCTGAAGATACCATATTTTGCACTGGCTACTTCAAAGCGCATATCGTATACGATTTTTTTGAATTGGATGTCGTTGTTACTGAAGATGGTAATACCCCATTCCCAGTCATCTAAGCCACAGCCACCTGTGGTGAATTCAGATAAAACGTCCAAGTATGTTTTACCAAGTTCACCGTGAGACTTCATCAAGGCTCCGCGTTCTTGCGGTGGTAACATGAACCAATTATCATCACCTTCGCGTTTTTTACTCATATTATAAAAACAGATATATTTATCGCGAGGTACATGAGGATATAATTTTTGGTTAACTTCCTCTGTGTCGAGCTTAGCCTTAACATAGGTGCTTACTTCTGTTACAGATGTATAGGAATACGTTTGCACCAACACGCTTGCAATGGCAAGGCGGCGGAATTTACGTTCTACTTGAGCCAAGTATTCAAGGGATGGGCCGAGAATCCATAGAATTAAATCCCCTTTTGCTCCATTACAATCATAGAATGCATAGCTACCTTCTTTAGCTTGATGTTTAGCTTCAAGGTCGGCTAAGAATGCTTTTAATTCATTGCGCGCTGCCGCTTTTTCATCCTCTGTGAAACAGTTCCATGCGCTGAAATCCATAGCGAATACCATGTGTTGGCTATGCCAACCTTCTACTGTAGGGATTGCTTTTCCCATTATGATCACTCCTATCTACGGTGATTATATCAAAATAATAATGTATCTCTATAACTAAGGAAATCAAAAGACTCCACTTACTATTATAGCATATAGAGTCTTTTCAATTTAGTTTCTATTGAGATTTTTTATTAGTATATTCTTTAGTTAAGACTAAACTACTACTTTTATGCTGAGGATAATCCTATAGCTCTTAATACTATACTAACTCTTTTAAGCAAGTCAGTATTTTACTTGTCATTCACAAGTTTTTCTACCAGTTCTTTTGCTTGTTTTACACCATCAGGGATTCCAATGCCATCAAAGGGCGTACCGATGAGGTGTAAATTTGGATAATGCTCCGCCACATGTTCACGAACAGCTTTAATGCCTGCACGATGGCCTACATTATATTGAGGCATACAGTGAATGAGGCGATTGATGCGCACCCACTCTGGTTTGACAGAGAAACCCATAATATGTTGAATTTCTTTAACTGCCAATTCTGAAAGTTCCTCTTCGCTGAGTCGTTCTACTACATCATTACCAGGCTTACCAATAAAGACTCGCAACACCACCTTGTCATCTGGCGTTGTTTGAGGCCATTTTTGATTAAGAATAGTACACGCTGTAAGAGGCGTATCTGTGTTTCTAGTAATAAGCAAACCCGATCCCTTGAGAGCACCATCAAAGGTGCTTTTATCAAAAGACATAATAGCAATGGCACAGCTAGATTGCTCCATGGAACGCAAGAAGTCAAAACCCTGATCATCCTTAAACCATTGTGTATACGTTGCCGGCGGCGTACTAATAATCACATGATCTGCTATAGATTGACAACCACAAGAATTGTTATACTGATTGACCACATCGATTGCGTACATACCTTCAACATATCGAATATCAGAAACTAGTGTACCTGTATGCAAGTGTACATTACTAGGCATAGCCTCAACGATAGCGGTAATCACGCTTTCAAGGCCGCCTGTCAATTGACGAAACATACCGGATTGAGCCGCTGTTCCCTTCCGACTTTCCATATCCGTTTGCGCCTTAGCAGACTGATGATTTGAACTAGTCTTTGTTACATGGTTAGAACTGCTTGCACTATTACTAGCAAAATTAGCTTGACTAGACTTTGCTTCGTGGCTTTCAAATTGACGGTCTGTCATAGTACCTTTACCAGCACGAGGCACATCGCCTTCTGCTACAGCATCTTTAGCTGCTTTAGAGACACCTGCTTTGGAATGACTCATCTTAGCGGCCATCATACCTTTTACCATGTTCCCATATTTTTGTTCTACTTGAATAAAATGAGGGAATGTCGACAATAGGCTAATTTTATAAATATCGCCACCATAGATGCCAGCTAATAGGGGCTCGATGAGTTTATCCATCATTTCTTGTCCTAAGTGGTATTTGAAGAAATGACCAATGGATACATCCCCATTTTCATCGAGTTGGTATGGTTTCTTAAAATAATCTAAGCCTGCACGCAATTTACCAGGCCAGGAAATGAGCGTTGCTTTCACAAAGGGCATCATTTCCGTAGGAATGCCCATGATGGAACCGCCTGGAATTGGGTGGATAGAGCCCTTATCATATACAAAGGCTTGACCTGTTTCATTAGACACAAGGGTATCACCTAGTCCAAGATCATGCACGAGATCTGTCATTTCGGTTTTACGACCCAAATAGGAGTCAGGACCGAGTTCCACTACGAAGTCATCCACACGTTGCGTTTGTATTTTCCCACCAAATCGTGGTGCTTGTTCGTAAAGAGTAATGGTCCATTCCGGCTTTGCATGACCTAGATAATAAGCCGCTGTTAGCCCTGTTAAGCCACCGCCCACAATTGTTACGTTCACGAATGAATCCTTTCTATTATTGCACTCGCCATTGCTTGTAAAAATGTTTCATTACAATTTGGCATGGGTGCACGCATATATGTTGCGCCCTTTGCTTCAACGAGTTCTTTACACTCCACATCATTATCGTACAGTACCTCAACGTGATTGCTTACAAATCCAAATGGTACAAAAGCAATGCGAGTAGCACCAGTTTGTAAAGCTTCATTGATTGCATCCTCTACAGTAGGGCCCAACCATTGGCCATGAGGAGCCGCACTTTGCCATGCCACAGACCAATTCGGTAATTTACAATATTCAGCAATCTCTTTAGCACTTTCCTCTAAAGCTAACGCATACGAATCGCCACCATGATTATTGATAAGAGGTATACTGTGCGCACTAAAAATAACGAATACATCTTTAGCATTATGCACACACTCTGAAAGTGCTTTTACCCAGTATTCCTTGAAAGTTGGTTGGTCCCACCAGGAACGGATAAAGTCAAATGTCACATTATCATAGTTTGAAATGGCTGCTTGCACTTGTTTTTCATAAGCTCCAGTACCGAGAGCGGTGAAGAATGGAGCCGTTACAATAGCGATAATATGCTCCACTCCTTGCTGGACTAAGGAGTCAACCGCATCTGCAATGGATGGTTTCATGTGTAAAAAACCAATAGCGGAAGGCATAGTCGGCAACAGAGTAAGCAATGCTTTATATTGGCACTCTGCCATAGTTTGAAGCTCAATATTTTCCCATTGACCGATTGTATCATAACGCTTAGTGAGATTTGTAATCTCTGCTTCCGTTGGTACACGGCCACGACGAATGCTCGTCATATAGGGTACTAAATCATCCTTACTTAAAGGGCTACCATAAGACAGGAATAATAATCCTTTTTTTTCTACTTTCACTAATTTACCTCTCTTGAGCCCAAATCTCACGACTACGTTCATGCACATAGTCCGTTAGCCAATGGAGTTTTTGAGGATCTGCCTCTGGGAATACGCCATGACCTAAATTAAAGATATGGCGCCCATAGCGAACGCCGTCGAGCAAGATGCGATCGACTTCGCGGGCCAATGTTTTTTCGTCTCCGAACAAATACGCCGGATCCAAGTTACCTTGTACCGTTTGTGTTACGCCACGCTCGTTTGCCATAACGATGGAACTACGCCAATCAAGGGCAATGACATCTAAAGGCAAGTGAGACCAAATAGACACCAAATGATCCGTACCAACACCATTCATGGCCATTGGCAAATGAGGATATTGAGCTTTCACAGTCTTTATGATCCGCTCCATATGAGGGTAAATTCCTTGTTTATACTGGTCTACATTAACAGCACCTACCCAAGAGTCAAAGATTTGAAGTGCATTAGCACCCGCTTCGGCTTGCATGGACAAGTACGCAATGGACATGTCCGCTAGTTTTGTCATCAGTGCATTCCACATATCTGGAGCACCGATGAGCATACCGCGAGTCTTATTGTAATTCTTTGTTGGGCCCCCCTCGATAAGGTAGGACGCAATAGTAAACGGTGCCCCGCAGAAACCAATGAGAGGCACGTCAAGCATACCAGAAGTTAATAATGTAATCGTTTTCGCGATATAATCTACCTTTGTAGGATCAAAGGTTTCTAATTTATCCACATCAGCCATAGAGCGGATAGGTGTGCTAAACACAGGTCCTACACCAGCCTTGAGCTCTACATTTACATTCATAGCCACCATGGGGCTCATAATATCTTTGTAGAGAATCGCCGCATCGACGCCATATTCCTTAACAGGTAATTCCGTAACGCGAGCACATAGCTCAGGCTCTTTTGTAATTTCAAATAAAGTATATTTTTCTTTGATTTTGCGGTATTCCGCTTGACTACGACCAGCTTGTCGCATATACCACACAGGCGTCACACCAGGGTTCTTCCCCTGGATCATGTCCAAATAAGCTGTGTTCAAGTACTCAACCCCTTTCGTTCTAAATGTATACTAACACACTATGGTAACTAAAACAGTTACTTTGGTTACAATCACACACAACAATACCATTAATATTCCCTGTGAAAGCTTGTAGCGACCACAGGGATTATTTCATTACCTCGTTGATATCTTTTTAATCTAACTAGTCTTTAACTCAACTAGTCTTTAACTCAACTAGTCTTTAATTCAAGTCCGAAATTCATTTAGCTACGACTTAGTCTATGGCAATCGATGCCCATAATAGATTGAGCCATATCATATACAGAGCGTTGACAGGTAAAGAGCCAAATCTGTTGATTCTTCCCAAGCTCGGCCAACAGTTCCAAGGCACTACGTTGACGATTTTCGTCAAAGCGCACCATAATATCATCCAAGATAATCGGCAAGGATTCTACTTGGTAAGAAAATACCTTTGCTAGGGCGAGACGTAATGCCAAGTATACTTGGTCAGCTAGACCACTAGACCAGAATTTAAGTTCTAGTCGTTCCCCATTGTTGTTGATAAGTGCTACCCCTTTATTGATACCTAGAATATCAAGCGTATACCTCTCACCAGTTAGTCTTTCAACATAAGAGGAGGCAAGCTCTAACATATGAGGTTGTTTTTCTTGTTCATATGATTGTTGAGCCTTATCCATACAATGACTTATCAATACTTGCGTAGCCCAATCTTCGAGAGCAGACTCTAATTCACTTCGTAAAGCTTCACGTTCTTGCAACATTTGGTGTTGTTCCTGGTCAGATCCAAGTGTACGCATGGCTTCAACGATTTGACCGCGACGCTCGTACAAGGTAGCCAATTTATCTTCGATAGAGGCTATTTCACGCTCAGAATGAGCCAGTTCATCCAACCAGTTATCCTTGTTGCCTTCACGCAAACGACGGTAGAACAAGTCTTTATTCTCCGCGTCAGGAGCAAGCAAATCAAGCTGCACCTGACTTTGCTTATAGATGGTTTGCCACTGTTTATATTGGTCCTCATCGATAAGATGTTGACGATACTCGTTAGAGCTTTCCATACCAGCTTTATGGAGCAGTTCTTGTTGACGAAGGAGTAGCTCTTTTTCCTTGCGATGCCAATTATCGTATTCATTGCGGAAGCTTTTACGTTGTGCTTCCTTTTGTTCCCATACAATCTTATTTTGTTGGAAGTTCTTATATTGGTTATAAATGCGTTTTAGCTCTGTTGGAGATACTGGCGCCTCTATCCCAAGGTTATACCACAAAGCCATCGCTTGGTCTTCAATAATACGTAGACCTTCTTTATGCTCTGCTAAACGCTTTTCATAGCCTTCTATAGTACGTAGTTGCTCATGATATTGATCATATTCATGTTTGAGGCCAAAGAAATCATCTTCATCGAGACTCTTAGCCGCCCCTCGGGGTAACCAGTTTTGCCATGCTGCGAGGGCTTCATCGTAAATGCCTTGTAATGTATGACCATCTTGAATCCAACGTTCAAGATGTGCCGCCCCTTCTAAGGATGGTACAGGACTCGCTGTAGGCGTAGCAGCCTTGATCAAAGCCTCTAGCTGATGCTCTACATCGGATTTACGGGAGGATAAAATTTGTAACTCATAGTTTAATTTAGACACTTCAGAGTTACCATTATGAAGCCTCCATGTAGCATACCAGAATAGCCCCATAGATAGAATCAAAAAAATAAAACCACCTATAGTATAAAATGCAGATTCAAGAACCAACAGGCCTGCTAATACTACCAATACAGCAATAACAGCACCTATACCACTAATGCGTTGTAGCCATTTTGGCAGAATTGTAGGCTGTGCATCTGAACCAGAACTATTCCGTCTAGCCTCTACTCGATCTATATCCATTAAGATACGATCTAATTCACGCTCTAAATATTCTTTTTTAGCTAATTCTTCTTCACTAAAGTTAGGTAAGGATGCCCCTTCAAGGTTCGCCGTCGGCACCTCATCGGTAGCCTCTGCAGGTTTGCGGTCTTGCCAATGTAAAAGTTGTTCTTTTGCGGTGCGCAAACGACTTGCCAAACGTTCTCCATCAAACCAATTGATGTCTTCTGCCATTGGCTCATCATGACGCCACGCAGAATGTAAGGTGCGTGAAAACTCCAATTGTTCCCTAACCTTACGGATGTACGCATCGCCTTCTTCGCACTCACGGCGTAACTGCTCCCATTTAGCACCTTGTTGAATAAGATCTTCAATATCTTGGCCATAAGTTCCAAATGGGCTATCAGGACTAAAGTTAGCTGGCATCAATGCCGCTTCCTTTTCCTGCCATAATTGCATATTGTCACGAGCCCGTTTAATTTCTTCATCAAGGCGAAGAAACTCATCACGACTCAAGGCGAGCTCACTATTGTACTGCTGCATGTGCATACGTGCCTCTTCACTGCGACGATACGTATCCCACGCACGCAATACTACATCGATACCATCCCGATATTCCTTCCATTCTTTCAACTGATTTTGCAATTCCATTTCGGTTTGCTCCGTACTGTGAAAGACGGTTTGTAATTCCACATATTGCGCTTCATGCTCCGCCAACTGACTCAGCTTTTGGCGGTTTTCTTTAAGCTCATCCATCAATACATTGATGCGACGTTTACCATTCGAGGATGCTACAAGTAGGTCTGTAGCCCCTTTTTCAACATCCTTAACAGCTCCCCCTAAGTGTTCTCCCCCTTCGGCGCCAAAGAATCGGGAACGAACCTCTACCTCTTGTAATACATCAAGGCCTTGTAGGTCATCTAATGTTAACGCAAATATGCGATTATATGTTTTTTTATCGATGCCATGCCACCAATGTTGAGCCGGCTCTTCATGGATGGCAGGATTACCAGGACTGTAAAAGTCTAACTGCTTACCCTTACGACCGATATAGTAGCTTTCACCATTACGGTCCACATCAAGGGCCCCCGTCATAGGGCCATAAGCCTTATGAGTACCGCCAAATAGCAAGGTGCGCATCCCTTCGAGCAAGGATGTTTTACCACTTTCATTAGGGCCATACATGAGTTGAACCCCATTGTCACCCGTAGTGAAAGACCAGTCGCGATACGGGCCAAATTCATCAAATCGTATGCGTTTAATGTTCATCATTAGCCCCCATCAATACAGTAACACCTTCAATTTCACAACGTTTCAAAGCTCGTGCCAATAATTCATCACTTAATAAATCTGCATATGCGCCTAAGCGTTTAAATTCAGGACGATCCGCCATGATTTGGCGCGCAGTCTGTATCGCATCCCCATCTACCATATCATCATAAGCACGCAAATAATCACCTACTACATCTGTTAATAGACGTCGCTCAACTAGATTAATACTAGGTCTTGTATTAGAAATGATACGGTAAGGCATAACAAATATAGATTTACCTTTCTCTTCATTTTGAGACTCTTGCAACCATAGTTTTCGAATCCCCTCTTGCGTACATAGGCGATGTAGAGGTCCTGTACCGGACAAAACGATGGATAGCAAGATGTTTTTCTTATGCTGCTTTCGCAAGTTTTCTTTTTTACGGCGCAAAATCTCTAAGAAATCCGTTTCATTTTGCATGCCAGCAATATCGATTTTGATTTCCTCAAACCGGACAGCACAGGTGTCGATAAATCGCAAATCACAATGACCATTATGAGATACAGATACAAGATAACACCCCTTAGGTCCATGTTCTTTACGATGCAATCCTTGCGAATTACCAGCATAAACTACGAGAGGCTCCTCGCTAAGAACTTGAGATTTATGAATATGGCCCAATGCCCAATAATCCATAGCGGCCTCTGTTAAATCAGTTAAGTTACAAGGTCCTGTTATATTATGATTTTCAGAGCCTACACTAGAACCTACAGTACCATGCATAACAGCAAGGGAAAATTCATCCCGTTCAAAAGCTCTGTATTGACGAGCATAGTTGTCACTTTCATTACCATGACCACAACTAATACCATATACGCCACCAATTTCTATATTGTTAACGATGAGCGGGAAACGCTGTACCTGTTCGCTAGAAAATACATGTACATTATCTGGCATCTGTAATTGTGCTTTCCAGCTTTCAGCAGGATCATGGTTACCTTGTACCATATAGACATCAATACGATGCTCCGCCAAGCGATACATGGCGCGCACAAAACGGACTTGAGCCTCTAAATTATGGTCTTCGCTATTATAAATATCACCAGCTATTACAACAGCATGAACATGTTCTGTAATAGCAGTATCAATAATTTTATCTAAGGCTACATAGGTTGCTTCACTTACAACGCGATCAACAGCGCTGCTAATACCTGTAGCATATTGAAAGGGTGCCCCTAAATGCAGATCACCACAGTGTATAAATCGAAACGGCTGCATCTATATCCACTCCTCCATTAATATTCTTATTATAGTTATATATAGTAATTACAATAGTTTATTATACTACAAAACCTTAAAGATAAGTTAAAAATAACTATCATTTAGCATCAAAAAGATATAGTTAAACTAAACTTCTCTTAACTATTAATAAATATAAATTATAAGATAAGCACATATTCTTTCATCATAAGATATAAATCATAATATATTTTTTGTTAACCAATTCATGCATTAAGTTGACAATTTATGTGCGAACGTTTACAATCAAATTGTCAATATATTATGTTTTTATTAAGTTAACAATTTCCTGGAGGCTATTATGGCTTTGCCTATAGATCAACAACCATCCCAAGTGGGTACATACGAAAAAATACTTACCATTGCAAACCGCATCATGAACGGCGGCGAAATTACAAAAGAAGAAGCAATCGAGCTAATTCATACTTCAGATGATGATACTATGATTTTACTCGCTATGGCTGATAAAATTCGCCAACATTTCAATGATAATTCTGTGGATGTATGCGCCATTGTTAATGCTCGATCAGGCAAATGTCCTGAAAACTGTAAATTCTGTGCTCAATCCGCACACCACAACACAGGCGTTCAGGAGTATCCTTTCATGGATGAAGAAAGCATTCTCCAAGTAGCACGTAAAGCTAAAGAGGCTGGTGCCATTCGTTTTTCCATCGTAACAAGTGGTCGTAATACTAATAACCCTGATGAATTTGATCAAATCATCCACGTATTAGGCCGTATCAAAAACGAAATTGGCCTTGAAATCTGCTGTTCTCTTGGGTTGTTAACTTACGAACAAGCACTCAAATTAAAAGAAGTTGGTGTTACTCGATACCATTCCAATATCGAAACGGCACCTAGTCACTTCCCAGATATTTGTACTACACATTCCTACGAAGATAAAATGTTTACCATAGATAATGCACAAAAAGCAGGCATCCGTGTTTGCTCTGGTGGCATTCTTGGCCTTAACGAAACATTAGAACAACGTGTAGAAATGGCGTTCGAACTTAAACGTTTACATATTGACTCCGTGCCATTAAACATTTTGAATCCTGTTAAAGGGACTCCATTTGAAAGCAACGAAGCTTTACGTCCATTGGATATCTTACGTACCTTCGCCGTATTCCGTTTCATCTTGCCAAATGCATTGATTCGTACTGCAGGCGGTCGCGAAGTAAATCTACGGGACTTACAATCTTATGCTCTAAAAGGTGGCCTAAACGGTATCATGGTTGGTGGCTACTTAACTACTGGCGGTCGTTCACCTCAAGACGATCTCCAAATGATTCAAGACTTGGAGTTGACTCGCAATACAGCTCAAGTCTAAAAGCCTCATATATACCATTCTCCATATCTAGAGGATGTAGTATATAAATTATTCCCTAATGCTTTATAAATATTTTACACATAAAAAGAACCATCTAGTTTGCTGTACTAGATGGTTCTTTTATTTCCATAATAAAATGTAAATGGCTTGACCATTTGTGTTACCCGCAATGGGCTCAGGATTCTCATTAAATTCTACATTCTCATACGGCGTCCCGTCTGACATGTACGCATCTACCTTCAATGTTTCCATGGTTCGATTATATCTACTGATATAAACTTTATATCGCAATTCGTCGCCACCCAGTTCATTAACTCGCAGCCACAAAAGTGCATCGTAATCACTCTTCTGTACACTGTCATTGTCAATAAATAATTGGTTTCCTGATGCATCTGGTCCAACATAGTACCAGTCCGTTGCGTTAGTAGTCCCCCCTATACTGAGTAGCCACAAAAGTGTTAATATGGTGAATATTTTACTCATATGACTGCCCCTCTCATGCTATCGAGCTGTATATTTTATAAAAGCTTAATGTGGATAAACCTTTATAAAATATACAACTTCTCCTTTATATAATACCAAAATTGTCCCATATTTATCAACAATAATTAAAATTAATTACCATGTTTTTTACAAATATAAGAAACTTAAAGAAATTTATTAAATTTCTTCATTTTCAACTCATTTACCCTTCCTATAATGATAATGTCAAATGATAAATAGAGGTAACAATTCCCTGGTTGCCGTACGTGTATTTATCTCCCGACAAGTAATACTAACCCCAAACCTACTACTTGTTTAAATACATGTTTCATTTGATATTAATACTAACACTCCCCTTACATGAAAAAAGGACTCTATACAGAGTCCTTTTTTCGTTACTTCATAAACTTATACATATTGTTAAGTCTACATACATATTACCATAAGGGTTAATAGTAAAGGGTTTGTAAGAACTCACGAATTAACAAGTAATACTATATTCTCTTAAAAAGAAAAACGCTCAAAAGCTTAAGGAAATACGATAACCATTACGCTTTTGAGCGTTTTTTATTATAAACTACAATTTACTAATTTCTATCTTACTATTTTACTTCAGCCCAACCTAAAGCAGCGCGTTTTTCATCGATATCTGCCAAGATTTTCTCAGCTACTTTAGCAGGATCCGTATTTACATACATAACAGAGCCTAAGATATCTTTAGTGTCTTCTTTGAGCCATTTTGTAACAGCATCAGAGCCTTGTGTAGGTGGCTCAACGCAATGGTAAGAGTTAATCCCCATCAAGCGGAAGCCAAGGGATGCATCGATACCTTTTTCGTTAGACCATTCAGGGCTAGACATAGCAAATGGCAATTGTGGTAAGTTAAGACCTAATTCACCAGCGATACCAGCAAAAATACCAGAGGAACGTGCATTATCTACAC
>ERZ773263.960-NODE-960-length-18413-cov-3.287831_pt1 | contig 18413 bp, 14 predicted proteins | sample MGYA00511076_ERZ773263 | MGnify/ENA primary metagenome ERZ773263 (study PRJEB29015, sample SAMEA2738155) | human oral metagenome | biome: human oral; feature: human-associated habitat; material: saliva | place: China | collected 2195 ... | reverse complement strand
GATCATCGTCATCGCCTGCGGCACCGCCGCCTATGCCGGCCTGGTCGCCCGCTACGCCATTGAGCACTGGTGCCGCATCCCTACCGAAGTGGAACTCGCCCACGAATTCCGCTATCGCGATCCCATCGTGAACGAGAAGACCCTGGTGGTGGCACTATCCCAGTCCGGCGAAACCATGGACACCCTCATGGCCGTGCGCCATGCCCGGGAACAAGGTGCCAAGGTGATTGCCATCTGTAACACCCACGGCTCCTCAATCCCCCGCGAATCCGACGCATCCTTGTACACCCACGCAGGCCCGGAAATCGCCGTGGCATCCACCAAGGCATTCTTGGCGCAGATCGCAGCCGTGTACCTCCTCGGCCTATACCTTGCGCAGCTTCGCGGCAACATGTTCGCCGACGAGGTCAACGCAACCCTTGAGGAACTTCGCAAGATTCCCGACAAGATCCAAAAAGTTATTGACAACGAAGAACAAGTCAAGCAGCTCGGCCGCGACATGCAAGAAGCCAGCTCTGTGCTGTTCCTCGGCCGTCATGTCGGCTACCCGGTGGCCTTGGAAGGCGCACTGAAACTCAAGGAAATCGCCTACCTGCACGCAGAAGGCTTCGCAGCCGGTGAGCTCAAACACGGCCCCATTGCCCTGGTTGAGGAAGGCCAGCCGGTGTTCATCATCGTGCCCTCCCCCAGCGGCCGGGAATCCCTGCACTCCAAGGTGGTGTCCAACATCCAGGAAGTCCGCGCCCGCGGTGCCATCACCATTGTGATCGCCGAAGAAGACGACGAGGCCGTGACGCAGTTTGCCAACCACGTCATCCGCGTTCCGCAGTCCCCAACGCTCATGCAGCCCCTGCTAGCCACGGTGCCGCTGCAGCTGTTTGCGGCAACCGTCGCTGAATGCAAGGGTTACGACGTTGACCAGCCCCGAAACCTGGCCAAGTCCGTGACCGTGGAATAGTTACTTACCTAGAACCGCCCCAGGATCTCGAATGCCTGGGGCGGTTTCCTATACCCTTGTACTTGTGAGCAACAAAAACTCATTCCTGTCCATCAAATCCACAAACTCCATGCTGAGCATCTGCTCCGTCAACTCCTTCATGAGCATCGGATCCATCGGCTCGGCGTTCTCTATCGGGTCGATCGGCTCCTTCGCATCCGTAGCCTGCATCCTCAGCAGCTTCAGCGCTCTCTCTGTCATGTCATATCGGGCCTGGAGGAAGGTGTCTGGGGAGAAACTTTAAGCGGTCAACAAAACGATTAGTTCATAGCACAATCTCTAAAAGCAAGAATTATACGAAAAAGTACTCTAATTCCACTAGATTCCCGACCATAATCAATTTAACGCTCAAATATCTTTCATGAATATATTATAACTGACCATATTATTAAGAAACTAAAACCTTCTCAGCAATAGAATTATCATCGTTATTATTTTTTATCTCTTTTCTATAATTTTCATTATTTTTTATAATAGTATTCAATTTTTCAATATAATAGTTAATAATTCTCGACATATCGAGAGAATTATAATTTTCTACATTCTCCACATTGTTTAAAAATATTTTTTTAATTTCTTTATGTTGTCGCATTTTCAATATAATTGAAGAAAAAGCGCTAGAAATAAAAAGAACTACAAAAACATGCCATAAAAGCGATACTGTAAATCCTTCAAAATTATCACGAACGATCAAACAGAAAATATATGCGAAAAATATTATTACAATAATAGCGGAAAAAGCATTTCGGAAAAATCTATAATCAAGACAAGCGGATCGGAATCCGAAAGAAAAAATAAAAACAACAGCCAGGAAAAATGTAAATAGATAAATAGGTCCTGTATAGTAATAAAAATACCCCGCAGAAGCCAATGGAGATGTGAGATATAAAATAAAAATTTGTTTATAAATTTCCCAACATTCATAAACAAAAGGAATAACCGAGAAAGCGGCACAAATAGCGGAAGAAATTACTATACTTCGAAACATCAGTAATTTATCTGGGTTCTTTGGCAACTCTTTTAAATTATCAATATTAACAACCTTTATTTTAGAAATTTTAATAATTTTCATAAATCTATCAAATTTTGCTTTATTCTTTTCTTGAGATTGGAATAAAAAAATACGTTTCCAAAATACTCCTTCCCATTCCATATCATATAATGAAAAAAATGCGGCCATCAAAAAGGAAAATACAATTAAATGCAATGCGACTGCATACTGCTCTCTTGCAAACATATAGATTCCACCCCAGAGACAAAAGAGCGTCATACTTATAATCGCCGGTAAAATTGTAACTATATTAAAAAATATTCTCCATATAATAATGGATAACCTCTCTGTAGAAATCTCAAGGCTTGAAGCATGCTCTACTGCATTTACATCTACCTCAACCACCCCTTTGGGCCTCTCTCTTTCTTTATCTTTTTTTTCTTTTAAGAGAATTGCTATTGGAAACATTATCGTTACAATAAATGTAGTAACTCCAATAACCACACCATAATCAGGTGCCCTCAACGGACCAAAATGAAAAACCTCAAACAGTACGTGAATAGGGAAGAACAAGAAAGGTCCGAAAACGATAGGAAACAGAAAGTTATACAAAAAATTTATCATTTCCTTGCTTATTTTTTTCAACAAATTCTCCAAAATAAGAGCACAAATACTCAAGCCTTCAATATTTCTATTACCAGAGTAGACTAAAATTTTTCATTGTTCAATATTTTATTCAAGATATTTGCCATCTGCTTATCATTCTTTGCATACGTAAAGAAGGCACAGTGCCCTTGGGCACTGTGCCTTCACAAGAAAACTACTTTCTTTCTACTTTGGCTACCCGAGTTCAAGCTGAATAGCGGAAGCTCCTAGCTCGCTAGCAATCTCATCAACAAGCGCTTCGGGGACTTCCCCGTCAACGCGGAGGATCAGGATGGCACCTGTGCCTTCGGTGTCTTGGGAAAGGGCTGCGGCAATGATGTTGATGCCTGCGGCGCCGAGCTTGGTTCCCACTTTGCCGAGGGCACCGGGAGCGTCTTCGTAGTGGAGGAAAAGGTTACGGCCTTCGGCACGCATGTCCACGCCACGGCCGTTGATACGCACAATTTTGTCTACGCGTTCCAGACCGGTGAGTGCACCGACCACGGACGCGACGGTGCCGTTGGCGGCAATGGCTTTGACTTCCAGCACGGAGCGGTGCGACACGGATTCGGGTGCGGTGGAGACTTTCAGCTCCACGTCGCGTTCCTCGGCGATACGGGGCGCGTTCACAAAGGTAACGGGCTCGTCAATAATCGCGGAGAACACACCGCGCATGGCGGAGAGTCCCAAGATGTCCACGGCTTCGGTGGAGAGTTCGCCGCGTGCCTCCACTTCGAGGGTGACGGGTGCGCCGCCGAGCAGGTGGCCCGCCACCAGGCCGAGCTTGCGGGCGAGTTCGAGCCAGAGTGCCACTTCTTCGTCGACACGGCCACCGGAAACGTTGACAGCATCGGGGACGAATTCACCGGCGAGGGCTTTGAGCACGGAGTCCGCGACGTCGGTACCCGCACGGTCTTGGGCCTCAACGGTGGAGTCACCAAGGTGCGGGGTGACTACGACCTCGGGTCGTGCGAACAGCGGAGAGTCGGTGCAGGGTTCGGAAGCGTAGACGTCGAAACCCGCTCCACGGATGTGGCCGGATTCGATGGCATCGGCCAGGGCTTGTTCGTCGACCAGTCCGCCGCGGGCGGCGTTGATGATGATCTGCCCTTTCTTTGCCTTGGCCAGCATGTCTGCGTCAAACATGCCTGCGGTTTCTTTGGTTTTGGGCAGGTGGATGGTCACAAAGTCGGCGCGGGACATGAGTTCGTCGAGCGTCACGAGTTCCACCCCAAGCTGTGCCGCACGGGCCGGGTTGGCGTAGGGGTCGTAGGCGATGATGGTGGTTTCGAAGGCCGCGAGGCGCTGCGCGAACAACTGGCCGATGTGACCAAACCCAACAATGCCGATGGTCTTGCCGAAGATTTCCACGCCGCTGAAGGAAGAGCGTTTCCATTCGCCGTCGCGGAGGGTTTTGTCCGCAGCGGGGATTTGCCGGGCAGTGGAGAGAAGAAGGGAAATGGCGTGTTCGCAGGCGGAGTGGATGTTGGAGGTGGGTGCGTTGGCCACCATGACTCCGCGTTCGGTGGCGGCGTCAATGTCAACGTTGTCGAGGCCGACGCCTGCGCGGCCAACGATCTTCAGTTTCGGTGCTGCCGCCAGCACTTCAGCGTCAACGGTGGTGGCGGATCGTACGAGGAGGGCATCGGCCTCCCCGACGGCGGCGAGGAGTTCGGGGCGGTTTGGACCGTCTACCCAGCGCACCTCCACACCATCTCCGAGCGCGTCCACTGTGGACTGCGCGAGCTTATCTGCAATGAGGACAACCGGGCGGTCATTCTGGCTCACGTGCGTATCTCCTGGAAAATGAGGAATGTCCGCCTTGGGTCGGCACGACCGCGTCGACGACCAAGGCAGGTCCACGCCGGCTCATTGGCGTGCGACTGCCGTTTAGTTTAGACCGTTACCGCCGTCCACGTGAGTATCTATTCTCTTTTATTGGTATGAGACAAACCACGGTTGTGGGGCCACGTCCATCACTGCTTTGGGCTCAAACATGGGTTTGTCTTCATCAATAAAGTTCTTCCACGCCACAAATATGCGCGGGTCCAGCCCGTTACGGATGGCGTTCCAGGTTTCCATCTTCTCCCCGGGCGTGCCATTGCCATCGATGTGAACAACAAAAGCGAGTTCAGGGTGGTTGATATTCAGCTGTTCGCGGTTTTGAATCATACCCACTTGGAATTGGTGCAGGATCAGCACTTTTTGGGGCAGGTTTTTCTCTCGTGTCAGTCCCGCAAGCCATTCGGTGGTTTCATTAACCTCGGCGGCTGTGGTGTTGCCCACCCGCGAGAGTGGTTTCTCATTCGGGCCGAGTTTCCACTCCGGATCAAGTGCCAAACCAACATTGGGCAGTTCCAAAAGTTCCTGATACTTTTTGGCCTGTTCCAGGAAGGATCCGCGCCCCGGCTGCAGATCAATCACCGCGTAGCCGCCAGCCTGTGTGATGGCATCAATGTAGGGGCGGATAGCCGCAGGATCGGTTTCGGAGGAATAGTCGCCGTCTTCGCCTGGGTCGGTGTGCGCCACGGTCGCAATGATCTCAAACGCAGGCACCACGGGCTGCTCACTGAACGGCGCGTAGTCACTGGCAAGTTTCTTGGCATGTTCTGCGCTTTCTGCCGGGGGCTTCTCCCCCATCACCCCAAGCCCGGGGCTGATGGGGTTGCCGTAGAGGGCGATCATGCGATTGTTGGGCAGGTAGGTGGTGTTGGTGAAGGACAACACACCGTCAATGTACTCAGCACTGCCGAACTGCCTGCCCAGCGCAATGACGTGTCCACGTTCCCGAGCCTTCTTCACGAGCTCCGGGCTAGTCCGCAGGTCCGGCGCGTCAAGGTAGGTGACCTCGGCACCGTGGGCGCGGGCTGTCGCCACAGCCGAAATCGAGGAATCCCGCGTCGCCACCACCACAGGCGGGTTCTCCCCCGCCTTCGGCTGACCTTTCGGCAGCTCACCCACCTGATTCGATTCAGTCGCAGCCAGCGGCGGCTCCCAGCTGGGAATCAAGTCAACGGGTGCATCGGCATTCAGCTCAGCAGCACCCGCCACCGCCTCATCAATGGTGGCCACCGGCTTGTCCGCCATATCCTTGCCCGTAAGCTGCTTCAGCCCATCCCAGGTGAGGGGGTCGCGCACCACGGTGACGCCGTCGGGGGCGTCGATACGCGCGTTCTGCACCAGCAACACTGTGGATGCACCGAGCCGCCGCACCTCATCGGTGATCTGCCGGGCGTTAGTGCCGGCATCCATCAGCACTGGCGCACCCACCGTCACGCCTATCGACGCCCCGCGCAACTGCGCCGCCCTGCTCATGTCGGTGACAATGACGGTGTCGGAATGGTCGAAAAACTGCTGAGACGCACCGATGCCGGAATAGTCGACATCCTCAATGACCTGAGGTTTCTGCGGCTCGCTTCTCGACGCCCCGAGAGCACTACTAGTCTGCTGGGAAACAGAATCCGAGCCGTTACCGGTGGATTGCCCCGACTCTGAGGAGCTGCATGCTGCTGCGAGAAGCCCCACGCAACAGAAAATGGCCATCACTTGCACGGTTTTATTCATTGCTGCTCCTTGTGTTGACTGGGAGGGTCAGACGATGGCTAAAGGAAAGCGTTTGGTCCTTCCTCGCCACCATGCAGATCAGATTCGACCACGTCACGGGTGGCCTGTTTGCCCATGGCGTACTCCACCATGTCAATGAGCCGCTGGCGACGATCCGCAAAGAACTCCTCGGCCTGCGCCTTGTGCAGTAGTTCGGGGTCCAGGAAGTGACCAGCCAGCACGGCATCGAACTCGGAATCCTCCATCAGAGATTTCGCCTGAACGCGCGGTAAGTAGCGCGCTGGGGAGGAGGTTTCAATGAGGTGTTCCGTGCGCCTGCCCATCGGTGTGTGGTTAAGCACGCTGTCCACCAGCACGGGTTCCACGTCGTGGTCCACACACCATTGTGCGGGGAAAATACGGCTAAAGCGTGTGCCCAGTTCCGCGAAGTTGGCACCGGTGAACTGTTGGGCTGTGCGCCAGTCTTTCGCGCCACGCGCCATGATCAGGGCGTAGATTCCCTTGTACACGGCAGATTCGGGGTCCACGCTGAGCAGCCGGGATTCCACGAAGCGCGCGTCTGTGACGGTGGCCGGTTCTCGCGCTGGTGTCCCAGAAGACTGTTCGGTGTCACGGATCCACGGGGTGACCTCATCAATGTCACGCGCGGCGCGGATGCCAATGGCGGCGGAGCCGTACAGTTCACCAAAGATGCCGCACCAGAACCACCGGTAGAGGCGATCCCACGCCTCGGAATGGGTGTCGTATTCCCCAAGTTCAGCAGACCCACCTAGGAGGGCAAGAATCACAGTAAGCGGCACAAGCTGGGTAGGGTACGGAACTAGGCTGGGGTCAACAATGCAACGCTGCCGGAGGAACTCGGCAGTTTCCACAAATGCGGCACGGATAGCGGCGGATGCGGCGCGGTAAGTGGGAAGATTAAGGCGCAAAATGTCTTCGCGTTGGCCGGAAGCGTACCCCTCTTGCGCGGTGACAAAGAGCGCCACGGCGGTGAGGAATTCGGTGCGCCCCACACTATCCAGGGCAGGGTACTGCCGCAGGGTTGCTTCAGTGTCGGCCCAGTCGTCGTGGAGCTTAAAGTCGGGATCTTCGTTGGCAAAAACTGCGGTGAGCAGGTCAAACACGTCCATTTGCAGGCCAGCAGAGTTGGCTTGAGCAAAGATGGACCCCACACCGCCTTGCGCGGTTTCACGGTCCAACCGGATCATGGGTACCGAGTAACGGATCAGGGGTTTCGCCACAGTGTTATGGAAGTGTTTGGCGCGATCGCGTGCGCTACCACTGAACGCAGTTGCCGCCTCCGCGACTAGGTCAGGTCCATCGGCGAGGTCGAAGATCATGTCGGTGCCTTCATCAGAGAGCAGCGCGGACACGGGGATCACGCCCGCCGCAAGGGCTGTTTCCCGGTCGGTTACGCCGCCAGGAATGTCGGGGCCGAAGTGAGATTTCACCACGCCTTTTTCGTTGACGGAGAACACTGCCTCCAGCGGGAGGATGTCGGCGCTGAGCGCCTTGTTCACGTCCACATAGAACTTGCGTCGGATTCGTTTGTTGCGGAAGTCCACGGTGTCCACGATGCCGTCGCCCTGCAAGCTGTGGTAGAGGGTGGTCAGACGTTGTTGCCCGTCCAAGAGCAGCATTCCTGGGTTGTTGCCCGTGTTGGGCGCGCCTTCGAGCGGGCGGGGCCGGAACCGCATTTTCTCGTTGCGGGTGTCCAGTGCCATGAGGCAGCCCATGGGGTAACCACGCAGTACCGTCACGATGAGTGCCCGTATTCGGTCGACATCCCAGCTGTAATCCCGCTGAAAATCTGGAAGTTGAAGATCCCCCCGATCAATTCTGGCGAAAAGGTCAATCAAGTCGTAACTTAGCGTGCTGAAACCCATAAACCTGACTCTACTCACCAAAAACTCTTTAGTGGTTTATCTCCTCATGTTCCGCGTGTGCGGAACTTTCCACCTGAATGGTGGAGTGCTTAATGCCATGGTCGGCGAGTGCGGCAGTCGCGGCGTCGAGAAGCGAACATTCGGCAAGTTCGGCGGGAGTTTCGCTGACCACGATGTGCGCGCTGGCGAGAAGATCAGTACCGTCAACGCTCCATACGTGCAGGTCGTGGACTTCCTCAACCCCGGGCACAGCAACGAGGGCAGCATGCACGGCATCTAGGTCCACCCCTGCCGGCACCTGTTCCAGCAGCACCCGCAGCGCTTCCATGAGAAGCTGCACCGAGCGCGGCAGAATCAGGGCAGCGATGATGACGGAAGCGATGGTGTCCGCCGCCTGAAAACCCGTGAACCGAATCACGATGCCTGCGATTATGACGGCGACGGAACCAAACATGTCCGCCAGCACGTGCAGGTAGGCGCCCCGCATGTTGAGGTTGTCATGCTGCCTGCGCATCAGAACCAGTGCTGATACGGCATTGACTATCAGGCCGATCACAGCCACAAGCAGCATCACCCCGGTGTCAATGGGTTCCGCACGCCCGATGCGCTGCACTGCCTCCACCACAATCCACACGGAAATGGCACTGACAGCACCCGCATTCAGCGCCGCAGCCAGCACTTCTGTCCGGCGATACCCAAAGGTTGCGCGTGACGATGCCGCGCGCCGCCCCACCAGCATCGCCGCCAGCGCCACCACCAATCCAGCCGAGTCGGAGAGCATGTGGGCGGCATCGGCAAGCAGCGCCAGCGACCCAGACACGATGCCTGCAATGAGTTCAGCGAGGAACACCACGGACGTGAGCGTCAGTACCCCCACGAGGGCGGAAAGAGATTGAGGCGCGTGGTTGTGACTATGCCCGTGATCATGGTCGTGCTCATGACTACTCATGCGACACATGCTAGCAGCGTTTTTTCAATAATGGAAGGCTTAATGAAAAAGTCAGATGATGAAAAATTAACGCTCCCATTTTTGAGGACATCTGGGCAAAGCTCCGCCCAGCGCACACCCCACTTTCATGCCACTAAGAAACAAATCTCCAGGATGGCGCGCCGTTTTCCCATGTCGTGATACCAGATAACCGGGTATACGATGGAAAACATGATCGAATTCAGGAGCGTTTTTAAAAGCTATCCGAATGGGACTGAGGCGGTGTCAGATTTCTCGCTTACCGCGCAGCCAAATAGCACAACGGTCCTGGTGGGGTCGTCAGGATGCGGCAAAACAACGCTGCTACGCATGGTGAACCGCATGGTCGAACCGACCTCAGGAAGCATCCGCATTGACGGTAAGGACGTGAAGGATTCCGACCCCGTCGCCCTGCGCCGATCCATCGGCTACGTGATTCAAAGCGGTGGGTTGTTTCCGCACCTTACGGTCGGCGACAACGTGTCCACGGTTCTGCGGTTGACGGGCGTCTCCCGAACCGAATGCCGTGAGGCGGCCACGGGACTGCTCGAACGCGTTGGCTTGGACCCGGCCTTGGCATCGCGTTATCCTTCGCAGTTGTCAGGCGGCCAACAACAGCGGGTGGGTGTGGCACGGGCGCTGGCAACCGATCCCCAGATTTTGCTGATGGATGAACCCTTTAGCGCGGTGGACCCTATTGTCCGCCGCGAACTGCAGGATGAGTTGCTGCAGCTACAAAACGAGCTGGGAAAGACAATTTTGTTTGTAACCCACGATATTGCCGAGGCATTTCGGATCGGCGATGAGGTGATAGTCCTGCGCGAAGGCGCAACTATTGCGCAGCGCGGCACCCCTGCTGAAATTGTCGCGAATCCAAAGGATGATTTCGTGCGCAGTTTTGTGGGCACCGATAACGCCAACACCCAATTACAACTTCGCGATGAGGGTGATCGAGTCATTGTGGTGGATAGTTTCGGCAAACCCCTAGGAGTGGTCACGCCGTGAGTTGGTTGTCAGAAAATAGTGAACAGGTTGTCCAACTTGTGTGGGCACACCTGCTGCTCAGTATTCCTGCGATTGTGGTGTCCACGATCATTGCCGTTCCTATTGCCTATTTCGCCTATAAACGTCCCGTTGTCGGTGGTCCCCTGCTGAGCGCTGCGACATTGTTGTATGCCATTCCTGCTTTGCCCCTCTTGGCATTAATTCCCGCATTTTTTGGATTGCCATTACGCTCCCCCTTGACTGTGGTTATTGCGCTAATTCTCTACGGCATTGCGCTGCTGGTGCGTACAGCAGCAGATGCTTTCGCCGCAATAGACCCACACCTTCGGGATGCCGCTATTGCGATGGGTTTTTCCAACCGAAGCCTGTTCTGGAGGGTGGAGTTACCGGCGTCGATACCCGTGCTGCTCTCTGGGGTTCGCGTGGTCACCGTATCCACTATCGGGCTCGCCACCATCGGCGCGCTGGTCGGAGTGTCCAACATAGGTACGCTGCTCACAGACGGATTTCAACGCGGCATCACCGCCGAGGTCACGGTAGGCATTGTGGCCACGGTGGTGCTGGCGTTGCTTATAGACGCCGCGTTGATTCTGCTGGGCCGAGTCATCGCACCGTGGGCACACGACGAAGCATCAAAGGCTAACTCACGCTTGGGGACGGTCCGATGAATCTTCTTCTTGATGCATTAGCCTGGCTGACCGACGCAGCACACTGGTCTGGAACGTCGGGAATCCCAACGCGTATGGCGCAGCATGTGGTGATCACGCTCATGGCAGTGCTGTGCGCGTCGTGTGTGGCCATTCCACTCGGCATAGCTATCGGCCATTCCAAGCGGGGATCCGGCATTGTTGTTGGCTTAACCGGTGCGGCCCGTGCCATCCCAACGTTGGGTTTGCTCACGCTCTTCGGCCTGGCGTTCGGCATCGGTGTGAAAGCCCCCTTGCTGGCGTTAATCGTGCTGGCCATACCGTCGCTATTGGCGGGCACATACGCGGGCATTCAGGCCGTTGATTCGGTGACCGTGGACGCAGCGCAGGCCATCGGCATGAGTCCTGGTCAGGTAATCCGCGGCGTCGAGCTACCGTTGGCGCTGCCGGTAATCATTGGTGGGATTCGCGCGGCAACGCTGCAGGTGGTCTCCACGACCACTCTGGCTGCGTACACCTCAGATTATGGACTGGGCCGCTATTTATTTATTGGCCTGAAAACCCGTGATTATGCAGTGCTGTTGGGCGGCGCAATCCTGGTGATTGCCCTGGCGCTGTTGTTTGAGGCCTGCCTTGCCGCTGTTCAGCGAGCCGCTACTCGTGTTGTAACCCATGTGAAGTGATCCACGCGAATTAAGGTGAATGACATATGAAAAAGATAGTTGGCACCGTCGTAGCGGTGTGTGCCTTGATGTTGGCCGGATGCGTGAATAACGATCCCTTTGGCACAGCTAATGACCCCGATACCATCACCATTGGCTCGCAGGATTACTACTCCAACGAGATTATCGCAGAGATTTACGCTCAAGCACTGGAAAAAAGTGGCCACAAGGTGAAGCGTGAACTGCGGATCGGCCAGCGCGAAGCATATTTGCCTGAAATTGAATCCGGTTCCATCGACCTGTTCCCCGAATACACGGGACCGTTACTGCAATACTGGAAAAAAGACACCAGCGCCAGGCTGCCGGAAGATGTGTACGCGGAACTCACCACCGTTACACCCGACGGGCTGCGGGTATTGAAGCAATCCCCCGCCACCGACCAGGACGCCTACACAGTGACCAAGGAGTTTTCCGATAAGTGGGGCGTGAAGAACATCTCCGATTTGAAGAAAGTCACCGACTCACTAACGCTGGGCGCCAACTCAGAGGCGGAAAGCCGACCCTATGGCCCCGCAGGACTTGAAAAAGCATACGGTGTGAAAACCGCCTTCTCCCCCATCGAAGATGGTGGCGGCCCATTGACGGTACGTGCTCTGAAAGACAACGACATCCAATTGGCCATTATCTACACCGCCGACCCATCGGTGGCAAGCAATAATCTAGTATCTCTGGCGGACCCGAATGGATTATTCTTGGCATCCAATGTTGTTCCCCTGGCCAGCAACGATGTGGATTCAGGCGCAGAAGAGGTGATCAACAAAGTCAGCGCTACGCTTACTCCTGTGGACCTTATTGAGTTAAACGCCCGCAGCGTGAATGAAAAGCTTCCCGCCGAACGCATCGCCTCGGACTGGTTAAAAGAGAAAGAACTGTAGTGGCAACCGCTTTTAAGGATTATTACGACGGAGAGTGCGCCCGGATACTAGCTACTTATTTTGACCTCGGATCCGCCGATGACTTTGCCGCAGAGGTTGACGCAGCTGTTGGCCCGCTGGAGCTGAAGGACCGCGTGCTGGTGCTGGCGCGCGGAATGAAAGACCGCCTCCCGCAGCATTACCCAGATGCGCTGGACCAGATTCTGCGGAATCTTAAACAGGAGCTAGACGACACCGACGGCATGTTCAATGAAGGCTGGCAGTTCATGCCGGTCGCCCGCTTTGTCGAGGAGTTCGGACTGGATTACCCAGACGAGTCACTAGAAGCGATTCGTGCCATCACCAGGATGCATACCGGCGAGTTTGCCATCCGCCCTTACCTGGAGCAGCACTATGACCTGGCCATGAGCCACGTCCGGCGATGGTCAAGGTCGGATAATGTGCACGAGCGCAGATTGTCCTCAGAAGGTATTCGTCCCCGCCTGCCGTGGGGCCGCACGCTGAAACGCCACGTGGACGACCCGCAAGCAGTGATTGACGTCATCCAGCATCTTCATAGCGACCCTTCGCCGTACGTGCGAAAATCCGTGGCCAACAACCTCAACGATATTTCCAAGGATCACCCTGAACTGGCTGTTCGCACTGCACGGGATTGGAACAACGAATGGGTGACGCAGCATGGTTTACGCACCCTGATCAAGGCTGGAGACCCCGGCGCGCTGGAGCTTGTGGGTATGTCCGCGAATCCCCATGTGACGGTGGAGGCTGTCACGCTCTCCCCCGCTGTGGTGCCGCTGGACGACACGCTGACTATCGACGTCGCGCTCACCAACAGCGGCGATACCCCAGCCAAGGTTGTGGTGGATTACATCATGCAGTTCCGCGGCAAGAACGGGGCGATGCGCTCGAAAGTATTTAAGCTCAAAACCACCACGATTGAACCACAGTCACAGGTGATGCTGACCAAGCGTCACGCGGTGAAAAACACAACGACCCGCACCCTTTACCCTGGTACTCAGGGGTGTGTGGTGCAGGTCAATGGTGTGCGTGGCGACGTCCTTGACTGGACAATCGCCCCTTAGACTTTAGGCAGTCTCGTTGAGCGGGTTTTTCACCCAGCTCATGAGGTCACGCAGTTTTTCACCGGTCTTTTCGATGGGGTGCTCGCCAATCTTTGCGCGCATGGCTTCGAGTTCCTTGTTACCGCCCTCGACGTTGGCAATGAGCTTCTTAACGAAGCTGCCGTCTTGGATGTCGGCCAGGACCTTCTTCATGCGTTCTTTGGTGCCCGCGTCGATGATCTGGGGACCTGCGATATAGCCACCGAATTCAGCGGTGTCGGAGATGGAGTAGTTCATGTTGCCGATGCCGCCTTCCCAGATGAGGTCGACGATCAGCTTCATTTCGTGCAGGACCTCAAAGTAGGCCATTTCCGGGGAGTATCCGGCTTCGGTGAGTACTTCAAAGCCGGTCATCATCAGGTATTCCAGACCACCACAGAGCACTGCTTGCTCGCCGAAGAGGTCGGTTTCGGTCTCCTCACGGAAGGTGGTGGGGATGACGCCTGCGCGGGCACCACCGATGGCTGCGGCGTAGGACAGTGCGAGTTCTTTGCCGTTGCTGGTGGGGTCCTGGGCGACGGCGATAAGGCAGGGCACGCCTTTGCCGTCAACGAACTGGCGGCGAACCAGGTGGCCGGGGCCTTTGGGGGCGACCATGCCAACAGTGATGTTGGCAGCGGGTTTGATCAGTTCGAAGTGGATGTTCAGGCCGTGGCCGAAGAAGATGGCATCGCCGTCTTTGAGGTGCGGTTCGATGTCTGTGGTAAAGATGTTGGCCTGGGAGGTGTCGGGGGCCAGCAGCATGATCAGGTCGGCCCATTCGGCGGCTTCGGCGTTGCTCTTGACGGTGAAGCCTGCTTCTTTGGCCTTTTCGGCAGATTTGGAGCCTTCTCGCAGTCCGATCACAACCTCAACGCCTGAGTCGCGCAGGCACTGTGCGTGCGCGTGGCCTTGGGAACCGTAGCCAATGATGGCCACTTTGCGGCCCTGGATCAGGGATAGGTCAGCGTCGGCGTCGTAGAGCACTTCAATAGCCATGGGAGATAAACTCGCCTTTCCTTTGTCTTTATTCTTTGCTGCCGCGCCATGTGATTGGCGGCGACACGCACATCATCAGTTGTACCACAGAATGGGAATTCCATGCGTTTGTGCGTGCCACACCACGCACGTAATCTCATATAGTGGGATTTATAGTTTGTTGGGTATCATGATCTTCGGACCGCGGTTCAATGCGATCTGCCCACATTCAAGCAACTCGCGGATGCCAAAAGGCTCCAGCACGTCCAACAATGCACGCAGCTTGTCATGACTACCAGTGGCCTCAATGACCACCGATTCTTGTGCGACGTCGACAACTCGAGCGCGGAAGAGTTTCGCGGCGTCGACAACCTGCGGGCGGTTGGAGTTATCGGCGGATACTTTGACCATGAGCAGGGCACGGGCAATCATCTGATCCTCAGCCAGGCGCACCACCTTCAGCACGGGCACCAGCTTATTCAGTTGCTTGGTGATCTGCTCGATCTTTTCCTCATCGGTGTCCACCACGATGGTGATGCGGTTGACACCGGGAGTTTCTGTTGTCGCCGAGGTGATGGACACCATGGTGAACGCACGGCGAGTGAACATAGCGGCGACACGGGAAATGATGCCGTCAATGTCTTCAACGAGGACGCTCAGGGTGTGGCGGGAGATGTCGGTGGCGGCCATCAGTTGTTGTCCTCCTTGGTGACCTTGTGGGAAGCGGCTGTGGCGTTGGCATCCACAACCTCATCAATGTGGGCGGGACTTTCAGCGGCGGAATCTTCGTCAAACAGTGGACGCAGTCCAAGCGCGTATTGGATGTCCGAGTTGGACGATCCTGCGGACACCATCGGCCACACCTGGGCATCCTCGCCGACAATGAAGTCGATGACCACGGGCCGATCGTTGATTTCTCGAGCCTTACGGATGGCGGGCAGCACTTCTTCTTCTTTGGTCACTCGGATGGCCACGCATCCCATGGATTCCGATAGTTTCACAAAGTCAGGCATGTAGTCGCCCTGTTCCCGCAGCCTCGTGTTGGAGTAACGTTCGCCGTAGAACAATGCCTGCCACTGGCGCACCATGCCGAGGTTGCCGTTGTTGATCAGTGCAACCTTGATGGGGAACCCTTCCATGGCGCAGGTCACCAGCTCCTGGTTGGTCATTTGGAAACAACCATCGCCGTCAATGGCCCACACTTCTGCATCAGGACGAGCGGCTTTAGCCCCCATGGCCGCGGGAATGGCATACCCCATGGTGCCCAAACCGCCCGAGTTCAGCCAAGTGCGCGGCTTTTCGTAGTCAACAAACTGCGCTGCCCACATTTGGTGCTGCCCCACACCCGCGCAGTAGATGGCGTCCGGTCCCGCCTCCTGCGACAGCGCTTGGATCACAAACTGCGGGGACAGCGAACCGTCACTCTGGTCCTCCCAGCCGCGGGGGAAACGCTGTTTCAAATCGTTGAGATAGTCGCGCCAGTTGCTCAGCGACGGCGCGGCAAGGCCGCTGTTTTGGTACACCGACAACAGCCCCGACAGCACCTCACGAGCATCGCCCACAATGGGGACGTCCACGGCACGAATCTTGCCGATCTCCGCCGGGTCAATATCGGCGTGAATTACCTTTGCATCTGGGGCAAACGTCGCGACATCACCGGTCACGCGGTCGTCGAAACGCGCCCCGATGGTGATCAGCAGGTCACTGCGCTGCATAGCGGCAACAGCCGGGACCGTGCCGTGCATGCCGGGCATGCCCATGTGCAGCTCGTGGGAATCCGGGAATGATCCCAACGCCATGAGAGTGGTCACCACGGGAATGCCTGTGTACTCGGCAAACTCCTTCAGCTCTTTGTGAGCATTGGCCTTGATCACACCGCCGCCGATATAAAACACGGGCTGCTTGGCCTGGGAAATGAGCCGCACGGCCTCCTCAATCTGGCGGGCGTGTGGGGTGGTCACCGGACGGTAGCCAGGCAGGTTGATCTTTGGCGGCCACACAAAATCCATCTCCGCGTTTTGAATATCCTTGGGCACATCCACCAACACAGCACCTGGACGTCCCGTCGATGCCACGTAAAACGCCTCTGCCAAAGCGGCAGGAATATCGTTTGGGTCAGTGACCATGAAATTGTGTTTGGTCACCGGCAGGGTGATGCCGCGGATGTCCGCCTCCTGGAACGCGTCGGTTCCCAGCAGCGTGTGCCCCACCTGGCCAGTGATGGCCACCATGGGTACGGAGTCAAGATTGGCGTCAGCAATGGGTGTCACCAAGTTGGTCGCGCCGGGTCCTGAGGTAGCAATGCACACACCGACTTTGCCGGAGACTTGGGCGTACCCGGTAGCAGCATGCCCCGCGCCCTGTTCGTGACGCACAAGCACGTGGCGCATTTTCGTGGAGGAATAAATGGGGTCGTAGAGGGGAAGCACTGCCCCACCGGGAAGGCCGAACACAACGTCCGCACCGAGCTCTTCGAGAGATCGCACAATGGCTTGGGCACCGGTCATCCGCTCAGAGGCTACGGTTTCTTTTGTTGCAGAGTCCTGTGCAGCCGCACGACCGTTAGCCGCCGCGCGTGCTGCGTTGCGGTGTGCCACGGTGGCGGGTGTGGGCTGATGTTGAGCTGCCACGTTCACTACGTCTGGCTCCTTATGAATACACAACTGACAAATACTAAGGCGACTGACCGTCCTCCCACCCTCCTGCCCACGGGGTTTCCGTGTCCATTGCGGGTAAACAACGAGCAGCAACAAAAATCAAAGCCCCCGAGGCACCGTGTGGTGTGGTGCTTCCGAGGGCGCTGACGAAACGACTTGTATAACCGTTACGGCAAGCGCCGCGGGCTTACGAGTACAAGTCGAATAATGGTCATGGGAGCAAATTCTACACACACTTAAGAAAATTGCCACTGACCAAACTCACAATCCCCCCGTTTGGGAGAAACATCTCACATCATGGAACTTGCAGCACAGGGTGACCGTGTCATTATCGGCCTTTTCTCTAGGATCTACCCTTGTCTGACTCAGACAGTCACACACAACACAACGCCGATATTCGCACATGCGATAAGCAAAATCTGAGCATAATCTAAACGCCACGATGTAGAGCGCGAACACCACTATCACAGCCACCCACCACCCACCGCAACTCACGCTAGCCTAGATGGCATGCCTGTCGGATACCTCCTTGATTCTGCACAAAACTGGATACTTCATCACGGCGTTACACTGGCCCTTTTGTTTGTGATTGCCGTTCTAGTCCCCCGCGTGGGGCGCTTTACCAAGCGGGTGTTGAGTCGGCGGCTAGAGAACATCGACGACCAGAGCAATAAAAGCCGCCTAGCTCTCATTGGCGCAGGCGTATACATCGCCCAAATGGTGGCCTACTTCATCCTTGTTGTCTTGGCCTTGCAGGAGTTCGGGTTCTCCCCCACAAGCGCCGCTATTCCCGCAACAGTGATCTCCGCCGCCCTCGGTTTGGGCGCACAAAGCATCATCGCTGACTTTCTTGCCGGCTTTTTCATCATCTCGGAAAAGCAGTTCGGTGTGGGCGACTGGGTGCAGTTCATCGGCTCAAATATGGATCTTCAAGGTGACGTCATCCAGATCACCATGCGCGCCACCACTATCCGCACCCTCAGCGGCGAAACCGTGATCGTGCCCAACAGCACCGCGCGCGTGTGCGTCAACCACTCAAACTTCTGGGCGCGCGCCGTGGTGGTCATCCCGATTCCGCTGTTGGGTTCCCAATCCATCCACGAGGCGGTCGCTCGGTCCGAAAAGGCAACCCGGCGTTCCCTAGCCGCACCCGAACTGCGTGGAGACATCACGGGCGATCTAGATGTACACCCCGCTGTGGACATCCAGCCCCCCACCACGGTGGGCATGCCGTGGTTGGTGGACATGCGTTTTGTGGTGCAGGTCAACCCGGCTCGGCAGTGGGCAGTCGAGCGCGCAATCCGCACCGCCGTGCTTGAGGAATTCTGGGACGAATACGGTTCCGCAACCACCGTCTCCGGTGCCGTACGCGACTCCCT
>ERZ773263.956-NODE-956-length-18488-cov-7.408940_pt1 | contig 18488 bp, 15 predicted proteins | sample MGYA00511076_ERZ773263 | MGnify/ENA primary metagenome ERZ773263 (study PRJEB29015, sample SAMEA2738155) | human oral metagenome | biome: human oral; feature: human-associated habitat; material: saliva | place: China | collected 2195 ... | reverse complement strand
AATTAATGAGTGTTTTTTCAAATGATAAAAATTTGAAACTTTACTATGATGATGGACAGTTAATTATGACTTCTAATAGAAAAACAGGAGAAACTGTAATATATCATGAAAATGGTAATCCTTTGATGGTTATTAGGAATATAGAATCGGCTTTATACAATGAAAATAATGAAATGTTATTTAAAGTAAAAAATGAAGAATTAATAGAAATCGGAGCAACTTTAAAAAAATTAGAAGATGGTTCCTTTGAATATATAAAAAATAATAAAGTTATAGCTAAGATAACTGCTGATGAAGAGAGTGTAAGTTATCTGTACTCAACAGGAGAAACACTGATGAAAAGTAATGATGATACTAAAGTAGTAGAAATTTTCTTTAAAAATGGAAACACTTTTTTCAAAGGAGATGGAAATAAATTTACCTTCAATTATAAAGATGGAAAGCCATTATGTGAATTAGAAGGAAATGTAGCAAAAGTTTATGATAGTAACGGAAATAATATTATTAATAATTTTGATATAATCACCAATATAAAGAAAGTAAATTAAATTAACAGAATAAAAAAGTGGGGCTATTATTTTAAATATATGATATAATTATAAACAAAATTAAATTGGGAGGAAAGATGAAAAAAATATTATCAGCACTATTACTAATCTTTGCAATATTATTATCTGCCTGTGGTGTAGTGAAATATGAATATAAAGATGGAGTTATGTATGGAGATGGAAAAGAAGCTACTGGTACATTTGAATTTAAAGCAGGAAAATACAAGGTTAAAGGAAACTTTGTAAATGGAGTCCCTGATGGAGTATTTGAAGAATATTATCCAGATGGAAATATTATGATAAAAGATACTTTTGTAAATGGAGAAAATACAAGAGAAGAATTGTACTATAAAAATGGGCAATTAATGGGAACTTTTGCAGATGATGAAGATTTAAAACTTTATTATAATGATGGAAAACTTGTTATGACTTATAATGATAAAACAGGAGAAAGTATAATCTATCATGAAAACGGGAATCCACTAATGATTACTAATGATAAGGAATCAGCTATATATAATGAAAATAAAGAAATGTTATTTAAAGTAGAAAATGCAAAAGCAGTAGATATTGGAACAACTTTAAAAAAATTAGAAGATGGTTCATTTGAGCTTGTAAAAAGTAATAAGGTTGTGGCTAAAATAGATGCCAATGGAGAACTTATAAAATATTTGTATTCAACTGGTGAAACAATGTTAAAAGTAAATGAAGCTACTGGAGTAACTGAATTTTTCTTTAAAAATGGAAATACTTTTATGAAAGAAGATGGAAATAAAAATGTTTTAAATTATAAAGATGGAAAGCCATTATATGAGATGGATGGGGATTCATGGAAGATTTATAATGAAGAAGGAGAAAAAATAGCAGAAGATTTTGAATTGGTTACAAATATAAAAAAAATAGATTAAAAAATTAAATAGGGGGGTTAAAAGTTTTTAAACTTTTACTCCCTTTTTATGTTTAGGAGGTTTTATGAAAAAAGGAATTTTATTGTTAGCATTAATTTTTACAGCTTGTGTAAATTTAGAAGATATTGGTGGTAATTCAGGAGGAGAAGTTAAAGAAATTAAGAAAACTGATACAAATATAAATGTAAGTAAGAATTATGAAAAAAGAAATGGTGTTTTGTATGTAGATAATATTCTTGCCAATGGAAAACAAGAATATAAAGAAAAAAATGGTGTTATAATAAAAGGAAATTATAGAGAAGGATTACCTGATGGAATACAAGAAAGATATTATCCTAGTGGAAAAATATATGGGAAAATTAATATAATAAATAATAAGACAGAGGGAACAGAAACTAATTATTATGAAAATGGAAAAATTCTTTCTCAACTAGATTATACACAAGGAAAATTAATTTCTGGGAAAATATATTATGAAAATGGAGATTTGTTATCTAAGATAGAAGGGAAAAAAATGACAATTTACTATTCAAGTGGTAAGAAACTATTTTCTATGGATAAATCAGATATAGCTGTGTATAATGAAAATGGAAAAGAAGTTTTCTCCAATTCAGATGATGGAATTAAAATAAATGGAGAACCTGCTAAAAAATCTTTTTTAGATATGTTTTCAAAAGATAATTTGTTAAAAACAGCTCTTCACTTATTAACTTCTGATACAGTACAAGCAGAGTATAAGAATGGAAAACCATCTATACAATTACAAGGTACAACAGCTGTTATGTACTATGAAAGTGGAAAAATATTATTGGAGTTATCTCCAAGTTTAGATGGTACAGTGAATAGTAAAATATATTATGAAAATGGACAATTAATGCAGGTGGAAGATAGAAATAAATCAGGTAGAAATGTTAAAGTATATGACAAAGCAGGAAATTTAATATCTGAAAATAGTTATTCAAAAGAGCATGAAATAAGACAAATATTTTAAATTAGTGCAAAAATATGATATAATAATTATATGTTTGTAAAAATAAAGGATGTGATAATTTATGTCAGTAATATTAAATTTTAATGATATGGTAGAAAAAATGTTTGGAAATAATGAAGAAATAAGAATAAAAGGAAAAACCAAAAATAAGGATTTAGTTATAATAAATGCTAAAAAATTTGATGAGATAATTGCAAGACTGAAAGAATTAGAGTATTGGCAAGAAATGGAAAAAAGATCAGATGAATTGGATATAGGAAAAGGAGAAATTCATAGTATATCAGAAATGAAAAAAATGTTAGAGGTTATAAAATGATAGATGATGAATTCATTTGGCATAAAAAAGCTTGGGAAGAATATAAGGATTGGATAAAAGAAAAAAATATAAGTATAGTAAGTAAGATAATAGAACTTATTGAAGATATAATAAGAAATGGACTCTTAAAAGGTTTAGGAAAACCAGAAAGATTAAAACACTATAAAAAAGCAATATATAGCAGAAGAATTACAGATGAACATAGGTTGGTATATGATGTAAAAGATGATAGACCTAGAATTTTAAGTTGTAAAGCTCATTATGAAAAGAAAAACTTTGATGAATATTGAAAACAAAAAATCAGTGTAGAAGATATGCACTGATTTTTTTGTAACATAGTTTAGAAATTTAATATGTATTTTATAATTTTTTACTCTTTACTAAAATAAATAACTATAAATAATTTTTAAATAAAAATAGAACAGAATAATAAAAAATTAAACTTAATTTAGCATAGTGAGCAAAATATAAAAGCAATAGAAAAAATAAAATATAAAGTTCAAAAAAAGAAAAAATCTAATATTGACAAGGGTTAAGTAATAAAGTATACTTTAATTAACATAAATTTTATTTTTAAAATAAAAAGGGGGATTTTTATGAAAGCAAAAATTTTATTATGCTCAATGCTAATATTAGGATCATTATCTTATGCAGCTGAAACAACACCAACAGATTCAGTAGCACAAGAAGTAATGAGTGAAGTAAAAAGCATTGAAGCAGAGTACCAAGAATTAATGCAAAAAGAAGCAGAAAGAAAAGAAGAGTTCAAACAAGAAAAAGAAGCTCTTGAAAAGGAAGTCCAAGAACTAAAAGAAAGACAACTTGGAAGAGAAGAACTTTATGCTAAATTAAAAGAAGATGCAAAAATAAGATGGCATAGAGATGAGTACAAGAAGCTATTGAAGAGATTTGACGAATACTACAACAAACTAGAACAAAAGATAGCAGACAAAGAACAACAAATAGCAGAATTAACAAAATTACTAGAAGTATTAAATTAATATTGGGAGGGAAGTATGAAAAAGTTTTTAAAAGCTACACTATTTTTATGTGCATTATCATCTTTAGCATATGCAGAAGATGCAGCTCCTGTTGTTACATCAGGAACAACAATGAGTGCAGAAGAACAAAAAGATGCAATGGATATATTAGATAGAATGAGAGCAAAAATAGAAAAAGAGGAAGCAGAAAAGGCAAAACTTGTAGCAGAAGCAAAAGAATTGGGAATGTCTCCTAGCGAAATAGCGTCAATGGATAATGTAGATGAAATGCTAAAAGCAAAAAGAGAAGCAGAAGCTAAACCAAAGACAGAAGCAGAAAAATTAGAATTAACAAGAAAGAAAGCTATGGATAAATTAGACTTCTATGAAAGAGTAGTAAGAAGTGTAGCAAGAGAAGAAAATGAAGTAAGTGATTACTATGAAATTATGGGAGAAAAGAAGCAAAGATCAACTGTAATGCTTGGAACTGCACCAGAAGAAGCACCAGCTGAACAACAACAAGTAGAACAAAATGCAGCACCAACAGAAGCTCAAGCGACACCAGAAACAAAAGTGGAAGAAGCTAAATAAAGGGGGGACAATGAATGAAAAATAAAATATTATTTGGAACAATGTTAGCTTTACTTTTAGTAGGCTCAGTTTCATTTGCAGATGATGATGCAGATAAAAAAAGACTATTAGAAGAATATGACAAAATGCAAGAAGAAAAGGCAAAAGAACAACCACAAACAGTAACAGAAGTTGTTGGAGAAAATGGAGAAGTTGAAGAAGTTGCAGTAGCTCCAAAGAAAGCTGAAAAAGATATGACAGAATCTGAAAGAATGGATGTAGAAGTTCAAAGAATTAAAAAAAGAATGTTAGAAATAAATGATAAGATTGAAAACTACAACAAGACAAATGAAATGATTGACAACTTAGAAAAGAATGTTGGGGAATTAGAAAGAAAAGTAAATTACTAAAAAGGAGAGAAACAATATGAAAAAATTAGCGATATTATTAGGAGTACTATCATTAGTAGCATGTACTGATCAAAAAGTAGTAAATTACAATACAGCAAGACTAGATGTGGTAGAAGATTATTTAAGAAATCATAAATATGTAAAACCTTCTGAAAACTTAGATAAATTAATAGAAGAAGGAAAAATAGAATATGCAGAACAATATGTATCATTAGAAAAGGAGGCTAAACAATGGGAAAGAGAAAAAACTCAACAACAACAATAATGGTAATGTTGTTCTTATTAGTATTTTCTTTACCAGCATTAGCAGTTCAAGCCTTAACAACAACTCAAATGCGTGAAAATAGTATAAGAATAAATGCATTAGAATTAAAAGATATAGATATATTAAATTCAGAAGCACCAAAAGAAATGACAATAGTGTTAGATGAAAGATCATTGAACTTTGATTTTGATAAATCAATAGTAAAACCACAATATTTTGATTTATTAAAGAATATAAAAGAATTTGTAGAACAAAACAACTATGAAATAACAATAGTAGGACATACAGACTCAATAGGAAGTAACCAATATAACTTTGGACTTTCAAGAAGAAGAGCAGAAGCAGTAAAAGCAAAGTTATTAGAATTTGGATTAGCAGAAGATAGAATAGTAGGAATAGAAGCAATGGGAGAAGAACAACCAATAGCAACTAATGCAACAAAAGAAGGAAGAGCACAAAATAGAAGAGTTGAATTTAAGTTAGTTCAAAGAGAAGCTGTTCAAGGAACAACAGCAGCTCCAGTAGCAAATGAAAATAAATAAGGGAGGAGAAAAATAGTATGGGAAATAATAATCTATATAAGATTGAAAATACCTTACGTTCAATAGCAAAGAGATATAAAAGTGTAAAGTATTCACTAGGTTTAGCAATATTATTTTTAATGATGGGAGTAAGTGCATTTTCAGAAGAAGCAGTAGCTCAACAAGAAGTAATGACAAATGAACAAATAGCTGAATCAAAAGATAATTTAAAAGGTTCTATTGGAAACTTACACTCAAAAATTGATAGTGCTAGAAAAGAAAATGAAAAGGAATTAAATGGATTAAGATTAGAATTAATTCAATTGATGGAACAAGGAAATCAAGTAGTAAAATCACCTTGGAGTTCTTGGCAATTTGGAATGAATTATATGTATAATCATTGGGGAGCTGCATATAAGGGACATGGAGATAAAAAGAAAAATCAATTATTAGCAAGAGATGCTTCAGAAGATCCTTTAGCAAGATTTACTGCAAGTTCAGTAAGTAATAGTTCTTATGGAACAACAGATTTAGCTTTGGTTAGTGAACCACCAGTTGAAATTGAAGTAAGTGCAGGAATAAGACCTAAGGATGTAAATAAACAAGCACCTAGTTTTGTACCAGCAGCACCAGCAGGGGCTTTACCACCATTTGAACCTAAAATAATACAACCTCCAAAGGCTCCAGATGCTATAACAGTTACACCACCAGGAGAAGTTCAAGCAAACTTAACTGGATCAGGGGCTAATCCTGAAGTGTTTTATTACTATTGGAATGGAAATAGAGGAGCTATTTCTCAAATAACATTAAAAGCAGGAACATTTAATATTAAGCCTGGAAATATAATAAATGTAAATGGTTATCAAGCTCAGGCCTATCCAGGAACCACTCCACTAGGAACTGCTCCATCAAATGGGGATCAAACAGTAAGTCAGGAATTTTTCCATACACTATTAAATGTTCCTTATTCAGAGTATAGTAAAGATGTGGTCATTAATAATAATAGGGCAGGATTTACTTTAATTAATTTAGAAACACAAGGAGTAGTTACAGGAGATCTTAGTAATAGAGAAACAGATGGCTATATTACATCAGCTAAAAAAACAACTTTAAAAGAATATCAGACTTATTCTGGAATTAAAGGACAAGACAGTACTGAATTACTTTTTATAAATAAGGGAACAGTAAATCTAAATGCAGATAATACAACTTATTTATTTACTACTTCTCATAATCAAGGAGAATTCAGAACAAATTATATAGATAATGAAGGAACTATTTCTGCTAAAGGAGAGAATTCTGTTATTATTAAGCATAGTCCAGATACATCTCAAGCAAAAGCTTGGATTTATTCTAATAATGGAATAATGAAAGCAGAAGGAAAGGGCTCTGTAGTTTATGGAGCGGCTTATTCTAATTTAGAGCATGGAAGAGCTGCTTTTATAAATGATGGAACTATTGAAGTTACTGGAGAATCAGCAATAGGAGTTATTTTACCTAAAGATTCAGCTAATAGCAAGTTAGCAGATGGACATTTAATATGGTTGAAAAAGCCAATTTTATTAAAAGGTACAAAATCAATGGGATTTGTAGCTCAAAATACCAATATTTCTAATGTAAAAAATTTAGTTAAGTTTGATATAAATGCAACGAAAGCCATTGGAATTCTTCAAGATGTTCAGGATGCAGGAACAGCTAAAACAGCAGGGAAAATAGAAATTGGTGGAGATTCTTCTGAGAGTATGGGAATTTATGCAAAACAAGGTACATTAGAATTAATAGCACCTCATGCTGATTCAGGAGAAACAGAAAGTAGTATAGAATTAAAAGGTGGAAATAATAATATAGGAATTTATGCAAAAGGAACAAGTACTGTAAACTTTGATGGTATTGCAAAAATTACAGGAGGAGAAGGACAAAAAATTGCTTTGGCAACTGAAGGAAGTACTATTAATTTAAAAAGGGCAGTAACAGCTGGAGATAAAGCCACAAATAATTTTGTAAAGGATGCAGTTCCTTTATATGCAACAGGGAATAATTCTAAAGTAACACTTGCTAAACCAGAAAAGTTTTTATCATATCTATCAGAAAATTCAGTAGCTGCTTATGCTAAGGATAAAGGTAAAATTGATATGAATAATACAGCTCTTCCAAGTACACCAAATATAAATATTAAGAGCACATCTAACAAAGGGATAGGACTATTTGCAAAAGATGGTGGAATAATTAATGCTCAAAAACATTATATGAAAATAGAAAATGGAAGTACAGGAATATCATCTATTGGTTCAAATGGAGGAGTAGATTCTAATGTAGATTTTGAAGGTGGAAAACTTGACTATAATGGAGAAGGTTATGCTCTTTATGCAAAAGATGGAGGAAAGATAAAATTCACTAATGGTAATCTTATTTTACGTGGAAAATCTACTGCTATGGAATTGAATGCTTCTGGAACTAATCCAATAAATATTTCAAATACTAAAATTACTGTTATGTCAAATGATGTTATAGTATTTAATATATTAAATGCAACAGCTCCTATAAATGTAAGTAATTTGGCAGGGAATATAAGTAGTATTGTTGGAACAGGAATTAATGTTGCTGCTGGAACTGAAGGAGGACAAACATTTAATAAATATAAACTTGCAGCCTTAGATGGAGGAACAGTAAACATTGATGTTGATATAAACAAAGCAGATGGTCCAACAACTGTTAGTGGATATTATTTCCAAAGATTTTTAGGACAACGTTTAAAAACAAATGTTAATTCAAATGTAACTGCTAGATTAACAACAGCACAAGCTAGTGACTTATATAAAGGTCAAGTAGTTGGAATAGAAGCTAACTCAAGTAAAAATGCTAGCAATAATACAGAAACTCAAGTTAATGTTGCAGCAGGAAAAACAATAGATGTTGCAAGAACAGATGGAACAGATAAAGGTGGAGTTGGAGTATTTGTTAACTATGGACTAGTTAATAATAAAGGAACTATTTCTGTTGAAAAAGATTCTACTGCTAATAGTGATGGTGTTGGAATATATTCAGCAAATGGTTCAGAAGTTACAAATGAAGGAACAATAGATGTTGCTGGAAAGAATGGAATAGGAATATTAGGTATAGCATATAGAACAGATGCTTCAGGAAGTCCAAAAGTAAATGAATTTGGAGGAAAACCAGGAGAAGGAAAAGTAACTATTCTAAACAAAGGAAAAGTAACTTTGAATGGTGAGGGGGCAACTGGAATATTTGCTAAAAATAATAAAGCAGGAGCAACATTAACAAATGCTATTGCAACAAATGATACAACAGGAAATATAACACTATCTGGAAATAAAGCTGTTGGTATGTCAGGAGAAAAAGCAACTTTAACAAATTCAGGTATAATAAATATTAAAGGACAAGAAAGTACAGGAATGTTTGCTAAGGATTCTTCTGAAATGACAAATAATGGAACAATTAATTTAGTAGATTCAACATCAGCAGATAAACCTAATATAGGTATGTTTACAGAAGATAAAAATACTGTAATCCACAATAATAAAGATATAATAGGTGGAAATAATACTTATGGTATCTATGGTAAAATTGTAAATCTAGGTGCAGCAGGAAAAATAAAAGTTGGAGATAATTCAGTAGGAATATTCTCTAATGGTAAACATGCAGCTGGTTCAACACCAACTATAAATTTAGTTGCAAATTCAAAAATAGAAGTTGGTAAAAATGAATCAGTAGGAGTATTTACTACTGGAGAAAATCAAGTTATAAAATCAGATGGAGATATGAAAATAGGAGATAGCTCTTATGGATTTGTAATAAGAGGAAAGGGAACTAAATTATTTACTAACAATACAAATGGAGTTACATTAGGAAATGATGCAGTGTTTGCATATTCAGCAGATACAACAGGAAATATTGAAAATAAAACAACATTAACAGCAACAGGAAGTAAGAATTATGGTTTATATGCAGCTGGAGTTGTAAACAATTTAGCAGATATAAACTTTGGAACAGGAGTAGGAAATGTTGGAATATACAGTATAGCTGGTGGAAATGCAACAAATGGAACTTCTACAATTAGACCAACAATAAGAGTAAGTAAAAGTGATACAGTAAATAAATTGTATGGAATAGGAATGGCAGCAGGTTATACAGATGATAATGGAGTAACTCGTCAAACTGGAACTGTTGAAAACTATGGAACAATTAAAGTAGAAAAAGATAATGGAATAGGAATGTATGCTACTGGAAGTGGTTCAAAAGCAATAAACCGTGGTGATATAGAACTAAGTGGAAAAGGTACAACAGGAATGTACTTAGACAATAATGCTATTGGAGAAAACTATGGAACAATAAAAACAGCTCCTAATATAACAAAAGATGGTATTATTGGAGTAGTTGCAATGAATGGTGCTATAATTAAAAACTATGGAACAATTGAAATAAAAGGTAATGGTAATACAGGAATCTTTTTATCAAAAGGTAAAAATGAAGGAACTGTTCCTCAAGATTTAGATGGTTCAAAAGGATTAGAAGAAAAGAAACAATTACCAACAGGTAAGAAAGTATCTGGAATAGACATTGTCGCCCCTGGTGATGGAACAGCAACAATCAAGAGAAATGGAAGAGTTATTACTCCTACTTATGTAGATACAGTTACAAGCTCACCTAATGCACCAAAAGTAAGATCTGGAGCAACAGAGCTAGATTTAAGAGCAGCAGGCTTGAACAATATTCCATCTATGACAAGAGTATCAGAAATAGGAATGTATGTTGATACATCAGGAGTAAATTATACTAATCCTATTAAAGGTCTAGAAAAATTAACAAATTTAAAGAAAGTAAATTTGATATTTGGAACAGAAGCATCAAGATATACTAGTAGTAAAGATATAAAAATTGGACAAAATATCTTATCACCATATAATAAAGTTATTTCAACTCTTAGTGCTGGTGGAGGTAAGAAATTTACAATAAATTCAGCTAGTTTAACTTGGATAGCAACAGGAACACAAAATTCTGACGATACTTTTAATGCAGTATATTTATCAAAAATACCTTATACTTCGTTTGCAAAAGATAAAGATACATACAACTTTATGGATGGTTTAGAACAAAGATATGGAGTAGAAGGAGTAGGTACAAGAGAAAAAGAATTGTTTAATAAGTTGAATGCTATTGGAAAAGGAGAACCTGTATTATTTGCACAAGCAGTTGATGAAATGAAAGGACATCAATATTCAAATATTCAACAAAGAGTGCAAGCAACAGGAATAATCTTAGATAAAGAATTTGATTATTTAAGAAGTGAATGGAGTAATCCTACAAAAGATTCTAATAAGATTAAAACATTTGGAACTAGAGGAGAATATAAGACAGATACAGCTGGTGTAATAGATTATAAATATAATGCTTATGGTGTAGCTTATGTTCATGAAAATGAAGATATCAGATTAGGAAAAGGTATTGGTTGGTATACAGGTATAGTTCACAATAGACTTAAATTTAAAGATTTAGGAAATTCAAAAGAAGAACAATTACAAGGTAAAGTTGGATTGTTTAAATCAATTCCTTTTGATGAAAACAATAGTTTAAATTGGACAGTATCAGGAAATATCTCTGTTGGATATAATAGAATGAATAGAAAATTCTTAGTAGTGGATGAAATATTTAATGCAAAAGGTAAATACTATAACTATGGAATAGGAATCAAAAATGAAATAGGAAAAGAATTTAGATTAAGTGAAGGTTTCTCACTAAGACCTTATGCAGCATTGAACTTAGAATATGGAAGAACAACTAAGATAAGAGAAAAATCTGGAGAAATGAAATTAGAAGTAAAAGCTAATGATTATATTTCAGTAAAGCCAGAAGTAGGAACAGAATTAGCATTTAGACATTACTTTGGAACTAAGACATTAAAGACTGGATTATCAGTAGCTTATGAAAATGAATTAGGCAGAGTAGCAAATGCTAAGAATAAAGCAAAAGTAGCTCATACAAATGCAGATTGGTATACTCTAAGAGGAGAAAAAGAAGATAGAAGAGGAAATGTAAAATTTGATTTAAATCTAGGACTAGATAACCAAAGATATGGAGTAACTGCAAATGTAGGCTATGACACAAAAGGAGAAAATGTAAGAGGAGGATTAGGATTAAGAGTTATATTCTAATATCTCAAAAATGAAAAAATCTCTCTTGATAGAAATATCAAGGGAGATTTTTTGCTATTGATAACTTACTTTTACTAATTTACCACAAAAAGCTACTCCTAAAATTATAATATCTTTTATTCCTCTTTCTTTTAAAGAAACATCATATTTCTTAGAAATAATCTGTTCTATTGCCTGTTTAGCTTCCTTTTCTAAATCTTCTTCATTTTTAGTTACTTTAAATTCTAGTATATAGCCTTTATTGTTTTTATTCTTAGGCTCTATTGTTACATCATATCTTCCTAAGCCACTTTCTTTATTTGATGTAACATAATATTGACTATCTAAATATAGGGTCATTCCTAATATTAATCCATGATAAAAGTCTTCATTTTTAGTATCTTGATAACTTGTTGAATTCAATAATATCTTTTGCAAATTTTTTTCAAAATCCTCTAACTTGTTTCTTTTAAGACTTTCCATTGTCTTTATAAATTGACTTTCTCCAAAAGATATATCTATAAATTCATCTTTAAACAATTCTTTTATTTCTCTATTTGGCAATCTTAATGAATATAGCTTTTTATCTATCTTTTTATCAATAGTTAAATAGCCACTAAATAGTAATAATTCCCATATATCATGATAACTTAATAAAGATGATAAATCTGAATTTCCTGTAATTACTTCTTCTACATTCTCTCCATTAAATAAATTTTCCAAAGATTCTTTTACATCTAAATTTGTATTTTTTAAGGCTTCTTTTATTAAAAAGTTACTTGAAGTTTTTACCCAATAGGCTTCCAATTCCTTATGTTGCAAAAAATTTAATATACTCCAAGGATTATATACTTCACTATTTCCAAATTTATATCCATCATACCAAGATTTTACTTCTGGTAATTCATATTCTATATTAAAGTCTTCTAAGGCTTTTTTCACTTCTTCCTGTGTAAAACCAAAAAAATCTGAATATTCTTTGTCTAAGATTGAATAAATTTTTAAATTATTTAAGTCAGAAAATATACCTGCCTTTATTACTCTAATAATACCAGTCATTATACCTGTTCTTAAATAGAGATTAGTTTTCAATGCCTCTCCATAAAATACTTTAAAAAATAGTATAGCCTCATCATAATAGCCATATTCATAAGCATTTATTAAGGGAGCATCATATTCATCTATTAATAATATGACCTCTTTTTTATAGTATTTATATAGAAAAGAAGTTAAATTTTTTAATGCATTTGTATATTCTCCATCATCTTTTTTTAACCATATTTTATCAAAAATATTGAGTTCACTCTCATTTAAAACTTTTTTAATAAATTCAAATTCATTATAAAGTTTAGAAATTAATGCTTTAATTTCATTAAAACAATTTTCCCAAGTTTTTTCTTTTAAACCTTTTAAAGAGATAAAAATTACTGGATATTGTCCTTGTTCTTTAAAATATTCTGATTTTTCTATATATAAATTTTTAAATAATTTTCTGTTTTCTTCTTTATTTTCAATATCAAAAAAGTATTTTAAAGTCAACATATTCAATGTTTTTCCAAATCTTCTTGGACGAATAAATAATTTTATTTTAGATTTATCTTTTATTAAATCTTCAATATACATTGTTTTATCAATATAATAACAATTTTCATATATGATTTCTTTAAAATCTTCTATTCCAATTCCTAATCCTTTTTTCATAAAAACCTCCTTTCATCTTTATTTAATTATATCATATTTTCTTAAAAAATAATTGACAAAAGCCTTTCAATATTATAAAATTTCCTGTATTTAAAATGAAGAGGAGGAGTGATAAGTGAAAAGGAAAAATTTTGAATTTCCAACAGCATATACAGTATTATTTTTAATTTTAATTTTGGTAACAGTATTAACTCATATTATACCAGCAGGGAAATATGATAGACTATCCTATCAACAGGACACAAAAGAGTTTGTGATAGAGAAATATGGAAATGAAAATATAACTTTAGAAGCAACACAAGAAAATTTAGATAAATTAGATATTAAAATAGATGTAAATAAATTCATAGATGGCACAATAAAAAAACCTATGGCTATTCCTAATACTTATGTTAAGTTAGATGGAAAATCACAAGGTTTAGAAGAGTTAATAGAAGCACCAATTTCAGGTATAGCTGAATCAATAGATATAATAATATTTGTTCTTGTATTAGGAGGTATAGTTGGTATAGTAAATAAGACAGGAACATTTAGTATAGCAATGAAAGCTATATCACAAAAGACAAAGGGAAGGGAATTTTCACTTGTTATAATAAGTTTCATCTTCTTTGCAGCAGGAGGGACAATATTTGGATTTTGGGAGGAAACAATACCTTTCTATTCAATATTAATGCCATTGTTTTTAATAAATAATTTTGATCCATTAGTTCCGATGGCAACTATATTTTTAGGTTCAGCAGTAGGTTGTATGTTTTCAACAGTGAATCCTTTTTCAACTATAATTGCTTCAAATGCAGCAGGAATATCTTTTAATGAAGGATTGAGGTTCAGGTTTGTAGCTTTAATAGTATTTTCAATAATATCATTGGTTTATATATACAGATATATCAAAAAAATAAAAGAAAATCCTGAAAAATCTCTTGTTATAGAAGAACAAAAAGAAATTAAAGAAAAATTTTTAAAGGACTATAGTCAAGAAAATGATGTTAAATTTAATTGGAGAAAAAAAATAATATTATTTTTATTTCTTTTTCAATTTGTAGTTATGATTTGGGGAGTTTCTTCATTGGGTTGGTGGTTTCAAGAAGTGGCTGCAATGTTCTTTGGAGTTGCAATAATTATTATGCTTTTATCAGGTCTTAGTGAAAAAGAAGGAGTTAATGGCTTTATTTCAGGAGCTTCAGAAGTTGTTGGAGTAGCTTTAATTATAGGTCTAGCAAGAGCAATTAATATTATAATGGAAAATGGTATGATTTCAGATACTTTACTCTTCTATTCATCAAATGTAGTTGCAGAAATGGGTAAAGGTTTTTTTGCAATAGTGATGTTACTCGTTTTTGCATTTTTGGGAATATTTATTCCGTCAACATCAGGTTTAGCAGTATTATCTATGCCAATACTTGCTCCACTTGCAGACACAGTAGGACTATCAAGAGCAGTAGTAGTTGATGCTTTCACTTGGGGACAAGGAATAATATTATTTATTACACCAACAGGTTTAATATTTGTTGTATTACAAATAGTGGGAATACCTTATAATAAATGGTTAAAATTCGTTATGCCACTTTTAGTAATTATATCAGTATTAGTAATTATTATCCTATACGTAATGTCAGTGTTTTTTAGATAAATATAAAATTTAGATATAAAAAACCCTTACGCCTCTAAGAGAATTGTAAGGGCTTTTTTTAATTATTTTCTATTTTTAAAGCTCTAAATGAATTTAAAACAGCTAGTATAGTTACACCTGTATCAGCAAAAACTGCCATCCACATATCAGCTATTCCAAGAGCACTTAAAATAAGTACAATAGCTTTTATACCAAAAGCCAAAGAAATATTTTGCATAGCAATTTTCATAGTTCTTTTAGAACTTTTAATAGCAGTTACAATTTTACTAGGTTCATCAGTCATAATAACAACATCAGCAGCTTCTATGGCAGCATCAGATCCCATAGCTCCCATAGCAATTCCAACATCTGCTCTTGCAAGTACAGGAGCATCATTTATTCCATCACCAACAAAAACTACATTTCCTTTGGATTTTTTATTTTCTATTATTTCCTCAAATTTACTTACTTTATCCTGAGGTAAAAGATTAGTGTAAACTTCATCTAAACCTAAATCTTTTCCAACTTTTTTACTAACTTTTTCTAAATCACCAGTAAGCATAATAGTTTTTTTTATGCCTATATCTTTTAAATCTTTTATAGTTTTTTTAGAATCTTTCTTTAATTCATCTGAAATAACTATATATCCAGCAAATTTATTATCAATTTCAACATAAAGTATAGTTCCTATATCATCAATAGAAATGTCTTTTGGAATGTTTATTAATTTTTCATTTCCTACAAGTATTTTTCTATTGTCAATAATAGCTTCTATACCTTTACCAGAAATTTCTTTTATACTGTTAATAGAATTTGTATCAATTTCTTTATTATAGTATTTTTGTATAGATTTTGATATAGGATGGTTAGAACCTGATTCAGCAGCAGCAACAAGAGAAATAAATTTATCCTCATCTATATTTTTATCAAGAACTACAACTTTTTGGACATTAAACACTCCCTTAGTCAATGTTCCAGTTTTATCAAAAACTACTGTATCAACCTTTGATAGTGCTTCTAAATAGTTTCCACCTTTTATTAGAACTCCTGCTCTTGAAGCTGCACCTATCCCACTGAAAAAACTCAAAGGAACAGAAATTACAAAAGCACAAGGGCAAGATACAACTAAAAATGATAAGGCTCTAAATATCCAAACTCTAAAATTGTATTCTCCACTTATAATTGGAGGAAGAATAGCAAGTAATACTGCTAAACCTATAACTATTGGAGTATATATTTTAGAAAATCTTGTTATTAATCTTTCAGATTTTGACTTTTTAGCTGAGGCATTTTCTACTAAATCTAAAACTTTATTAACTGTTGAATCAAAATATTCTTTTGTAACCTCTGCTATAATTAAACCATTTATATTTATACAACCACTTAATATATTTGCTCCTTCTCTTACTTCAACTGGAACAGATTCCCCAGTCAGTGCAGAAGTATCAAGAGTGGACTCTCCTTTTACAACAGTGGCGTCAAGTGGGACTCTTTCTCCTGGTTTTATTTCTATTGTTTCTCCTATTTGTACTTCATCAGGATCAACCTTTTGAGATTTATTATTCCTAATGACATTTGCATACTCAGGTTTTATGTCCATCATATCAGCAATAGATTTTCTTGATTTATTAATTGCATAACCTTGAAATAGTTCTCCAATTTCATAGAAAAGCATAACTGCAACAGCTTCTGGATATTCACCTATTAAAATAGCTCCTAATGTTGCAATTGTCATTAAAAATTTTTCATCAAGAAAATCTCCTTTTTCAACATTTTTAATAGCTCCTAAAACAGTATCTTTCCCAACTAAAATATAAGCTATCAACATTAAAATAAGTTGTAAGGTTAGATTCATCTTAACTAATAATGCTATTACAAATAATATTGCAGAAATAACAATTATGACTTCTTTTTTCTTCTTCATTTTACACCAGCCATTCATCCTTTTACTAACAATAATTCAAATTTTTCTTGAAAAATTTTGGGGTTATTTATGCCTTTACCATATTTACATCAGGTTCAATTTCATTTACTAATTTTTTAACATTTGCTATAATTTCTTCAAAATTTTCATCAATACTTTCAAGTGTCATCTTAGTTGTCATAAAATTTATTACAACTGATTTTACCCCTTCTAATTTTCCAACCTTTTCTTCAATTTTTGCTGCACAGTGAGCACAATTTAACCCTTCTAACTTAAATACTTTTTTCATAACTATTCATCTCCTTTATCTTCTTGTATATGTATTAAACCTTGTTCAAAAATTTCTTTTACGTGATTATCTGACAAAGAATAGAGAACTTTTTTTCCAGCTCTCCTAAATTTTACTAAATCAGCATCTCTTAAAGCTCTTAATTGGTGAGACACTGCTGATTTTGTCATATTTAAAACATTTGCTATGTCACATACACACATCTCACTTACATCTAGTGCCCAAAGTATCCTAATTCTTGTTCCATCTCCTATAACCTTAAAAAAATCAGATAAATCTCCAAGAATTTCATCTTCTGGGAATTTCTTTTTTATCTTATCAACCAACTCTTGATTTACACTATCACAATCACAGGAGTTTACAATTTTTGTTGATTTCATAATTCACCTCTTTATTATCAATCAAATTTTTATAATAATTGATTACTTATTCAACTGTGCCTATATTATAATTGAATGTGCACTCAACTGTCAAGTATTTTTTTATTTTTTTTATAAGGAATCAAAATAGAAAAATATGTTATAATACAAATAGAAAATATTTTTACATAAGGAGGGCTGTTATGAAAAGAATAGGAATAGGACTAAGTGATTTTAAACATCTAATAGAAGAAGATTTTTATTATTATGATAAAACAAAATTCATAGATGAAATAATTAAAGATGGAGCACAAGTAAAATTATTCACAAGACCTAGAAGATTTGGAAAAACATTAAATATGTCAATGTTAAAATATTTTTTTGATATAAAAGAAGCAGAAGAAAATAGAAAACTATTTAAAAATTTATATATAGAAAAAACAGAAACCTTTAAAGAACAAGGACAATATCCAGTGGTGTTTTTATCATTAAAAGATTTAAAAGCAACAACTTGGGAAGAAATGGAAATGGGTATAAAATCAACAATTTCAAGATTATTTTTAGATCATAGGTATTTATTAAATGATTTAGATAAATTTGACACTATTATATTTGAAAATATTATTATGAAAAATACCAATATAGAAGATTTAAAGGAAGCATTAAAATTTTTAACAGAAAGTTTATATAAGAAATATAGTCAAAAAGTAGCAGTATTGATAGATGAATATGATAGTCCATTGGTATCAGCCTATATAAATGGATATTATGAAAAAGCTAAAAATTTCTTTAAGACTTTTTATAGTATAGTGTTAAAAGATAATAACTATTTACAAATGGGAATTTTAACTGGAATAATAAGAGTAATAAAGGCTGGAATATTTTCAGATTTAAATAATTTAAGAACTTATACAATATTAAGTGATGTCTATACAGATAGTTATGGAT
>ERZ773263.953-NODE-953-length-18545-cov-17.217090_pt1 | contig 18545 bp, 5 predicted proteins | sample MGYA00511076_ERZ773263 | MGnify/ENA primary metagenome ERZ773263 (study PRJEB29015, sample SAMEA2738155) | human oral metagenome | biome: human oral; feature: human-associated habitat; material: saliva | place: China | collected 2195 ... | reverse complement strand
CTGAGATCGAAGAGGCCGGCGGCAAGGTCACCCTTAAGTGACTTTCCCCGTCTGAATCGTTCAGACTCTTCCACCCGACTGGGTGGGCGAAACCCCGTCCCGCATCCGCGGGGCGGGGTTTGTGCATGCGTGGGCCGGGGATGTCGCATGTTGGGGCGGCTTGCCGCGCGTGTGGACGCGCGTTGCTCCGAGCGACAGCCTGGGTTGATGCGCCACTGTGGCGTGTGGGCGCCTCGCCTGTCGCCGCTCCGGGGGATGCGTGTCGCCCTACTGGGGCGGCGGAGGAAGCTGTTCTTCGTTCGTTGCCGGGACCCGACCGGAGGGCTGTGGTGGCATCTGATCTGAGCGTGGCGGAGGAGCCTGCGTGGGGGAGGTCGCCCCCGCTGTCGGCGCTTCTTGGAACAGTGGGCCGGGCGCGTTCTGGATGGGGGCTTGCTGCGCCGTCCAGCCGACCGGTGCTGCCTGCGTGTAGGCCAGGATCGGGGGCACTCCTGCGGTTGCCGCCGCGGCCGATGCAGTCGCGGGCCGGTCGGGAATCTGCAGGAAAATTGCGGCCACGATCCACACACAGTTGAGAGCCCAATAGATGGCAAAGTGCCCGTCTTGACCTGAAAGATCCGACAGCGAAATGACTAAGTTCGGGAAGTCGAAGTTGCTGTGTCGGATAGTGAATGCCTCTGTAACGGGGATGACGAGAATCTGTAGGAAAAGTGTTGTGACCGAGACAGCTCGACGTGCAACGTTGGAGCGCAAGAGGAGGAAAATGCCAACCACTATCATCGTCACGAAATAGCAGAGAAAGAAAACAAGTAAGGGTAAGAGGGTAAAAGGATCCTGATTGTCGCGGAAGAAATGCGACACGTGACTGTCTGGAAGAAAAGCATCCACAGTCAGGGCGATAACAGCGACAATAATGGCGGCGGAACACATTTTTGAGCGCAGAGAGAGACACCCCGATTTGCGTCGATCAATCGGCTCTTCAGGGGAAGCTGCATAACCGTAGCCGTACTGCATATTCACCGGTGCGTGGCTGACCTGCCCGTGCGCGTATTGACTGACGCCAGGACCCGTGATGGGACCGGTATTCGCAACGATACCCGACACACTCGAAGGAGCGATCAGTGCGCCGTAGGGAATTGGCGCATTGAGGGGAGTTGGCATCGCCATGCTGCTGCGGGGGGCCTTGTCGGGGCGTAGTAGGCCGATCGCGCATAGTAGCCACGTGAGAGTGAGAAGAAAAGCGAGGACAACAATGATAATTATTGGGAGCCCATCGATCCCATGCCCGATGGCGGATTCGACTATCTCGACCGATCCGCCGATGAACGTCAGATATACGTAATCCCGCCCTAGGCGTGTTAGGCATGCTGCGAGAATAGGGAAGGCGACGAAGAGGATAATGACGGATACTCCAGCGAGCGCATAGCGCGTCGCTGCGGTCTTCTTTATTAAATAGATCACAGCGAGGCTAATCACCGTCATGTATGCAGCTATGTCCGCAAAGCTCGGACTGTGAAACGCTAACCCTACGATGGGCAGAAGCGCATTGCAGACAATAATCGTGATTGTGAGTGCCCGTGCTCTCCCGGAGAGGGGCGCTTTGCGTGGGTGCTCTCCCTGCTGGGTATATGGGGCGTATGCTGGGTGTGGCTGCGCGGCGGGCAGCGGTGCACTGGTGGGGATGGACATGGCAGTCCTTTCTCGATGATCGGCGGATGGGTCGCCAGTGATTTTTATGGTTATAGGATATCTGCCTCTTCCGAGTTGAGTGTGGGTGAGTAGGTGTTGTGCGGGGGTTGCGGGTAGAGGTCGAGGTCCTTGATGATGAGCGGACTTCTACCCCCGCGATCTTCAAAGGGACCTCGGGCGGTGTCTCACCCTACCTGCTGCTGTGTGTCGCTTGATCGTTTTGATCGGTGTGATCTGCTCGTCGGTTTGGAGGGCGATGAGCGTGGCTCGCACCTCAGATGCTCTGGTACTCGATGTTGAGTCGTGTAACCAGCTGGCGGGGTGCCCTGGTTGCGGGCTGAATCGCTCAAGGCCACGGGCGCGTGGTGGTGGAGGTGATCGACGCGCCCTGGGTCGGGGTCCGAAGACGTCGGGAAGATCCTGGGAGACGCCGACTTTGCGGCTCACCAGAACGAGGCCGAAGAACGCTACGGAGATACCGATGACTGGCGTGAATCGCGCAGGCGTACAGCCGCGTGGTGCGCTGCGGAATGGCGTCAGAACTCTGAGCGATTCCACGACATCGAACGCAGGATGATCGACGCAATTCGCGATGGTGTCGCCCCTGACAGTGGGAGGGCCGTCGGCCTTGTCGAGGAGCATAGGGAACTACTCAGCGAGTTCTTTCCGGTCACGCCCGCCAAGCACTACATCATGTCTCGCGGCTACATCAACGACGAGCGATTCCGCGAGCACTACGATTCGCAGCAGGTTGGCTTCGCGCAGTGGCTTGCCGATGCGATCGAGTGCGTCGCGAGGCGGCAGGGGCTGGATATCCAGAATCCCACGTGGGAGTGAACGCCCCAGACGGGGAAGTCGGATGGCAGTGACGCGCAGCATAGCTGGAGGCCCGTATCTGGCTTGCCAGTTCCGAATAGTCTCTGCTACCATTTTCTCTTGTCGCAATCCTGCGTAGCTCAACGGCAGAGCATCCGACTGTTAATCGGACGGTTACTGGTTCGAATCCAGTCGCAGGAGCAGACGCCCCGAGCCCTCACGGGCTCGGGGCTTTTCGTTTATCCCTGAACCGGTGCAGGGGAGGAGTGGGGGTGACTCGGGGTTAAAGATAGGGGGTACCGCGCATATTCAGCGGTTCGCGTGCGAGCGACACACCAGGCCAGGCGCCGTTGTGCCCACATCGCAGACCACCTCGCCCGCGACAGCCCATTGTTGGTGTTTTTCGCCGAGGTGGTCTGCACTTTGGGCACCACGCCACCCCGAACCGCGACCTCACCACCCCGAACCGCGACCTCACCGCCTTGAACCGCGACCTCACCACCCCGAACCGCGACCTCACCACTACCAAACAGGGGCAATTGCGCTGTGAGAGGCGCACGGTTGAGCTCGGCCTACGTCGAGGGCACCGCCAAACGGGGGGAATTGCATCATTAGAGCCACGACACGCCGGCGACACGCCGGCAGGGTGCTTCTAATGGTGCAAAACCCCCATCGCCAAAGATGCGACGTTCTCCGGAAGGGGCAGAGAGCGCGGGCGGGCCCGGGCGCGGCCTGCTTTCCAACGACACCGCCGCCAAACGGGGGGAATTGCACCATTAGAGGTGTGACACGCCAGCGACACGCCGTGGCGAGGCTTCTAATGGTGCAAAACCCCCACCATTACCCCTGGCGTCACGCACCCTCACTGGCGTCATGCTCTCTCACTGGTACGGCGCTGCCCGGCGGGCGCCGATAAACGCCGGGAGGGCGTCGTCGATGGGGCGCATCCTGTCTGAGGCGCTGCGGCGAGGGCGTCCGAGCGCAGACGTCCTCCCTTGAAGATGCCTGGGACCGAGCCGCGACCAACGCGTTGTGTCGTTTTATCCCGACCTGCCGGGGTTGGCGCACGGACGCACTGTTGTGTGGGCTGGTAGGAATTCCCCTCAATTGCGCATCTTGACATGGTCAGTTGCCTTGCTTTTCCTTTAAGTTCGCGATGGATGGTGTTGACAGATCGCGAGAAAAATACCCAAAAACCATGTCGGAGGAAAGGTGTATGCGCTACGCTAGTGGTGGGGCGCGATGTTTGTCGGCGCCCATCTGTCCAACCGTTAAGAAAGTGGGCCGCAGATGTCTCATCGTCGCCTGTTGGCACTGTCGTTACTCACGACCGGTGCCCTCGCTCTCACCGCCGTCAGTGTGCCGGCCGCCTTAGCGGCCGACGCGACCGGCACCCGTGTCTCGTCGACCAACCAGGCGGCGGACGACTCGGCGGTCACCATCATAGTCCGGCTCGCGCAGGAGCCCGGCGACCAGGCCTCCCGCTACGCCGAGGCAAAGAAGCGCATCGGTGACGCCGTAGCGCAGGCCAGGCCGGGCTCAAGCATCGAGGACGTGCGGGACTACCATCACGTCTTCCAGGGCTTCGCGATCAAGGCGCCGCCTTCGGCCCTGGCGGCCATCAAGGCCACGCCCGGCGTTGAGGGCGCGTTCGTCGAAGGGCGCCACGCGCTGGTCAACGACATCGACTTCTGGGGGATTCAGGACGGCCAGAACTCCGATAACGCCCCCGCCATGGGGACGGCCTCGCAGATGACACGCGCGAACCGCGCTGCCATGGCGGGTGAGGGGCAGGTCGTTGAGGTTATCGACACTCGCTTCGACACCTCGCACGAGGCCTTCGCGGGGACCGTGGACGCCGCCTCGCTGCGCCTCACGAAGGATGCAGTCGCCGCAGTGACTGGCCAGCTGGGCGCCGGCAAGGGCGGAGCGTGGGTGAGCGACAAGATTCCCTTCGCCTACGACTACGGGGACGGCGACGCGGACGTCCTGGGGTCGGATGACGGTGGGCGCGAAACCTGGGGGGCCTACACCGAGGGCACGCACGCCGCTGCCCTCGCGGCCGCCAACGGCAGCGCATTCAAGGGCGCGGCTCCCGGGGCTCAGCTCATCGTCGCGAAGGTGACGCAGGACGGTGCCGATACGGCCAACGACAGCGCGCTCCTGGCCGCCCTCGATGACGCCGCTGTCCTTGCCCCCGACGTCCTCACCGTGTCCTTCGCGACCATCGAGGGGATGAGTTCGGACTCCGAGGCGCTGTACTCGCAGGTGTACCAGAACCTGAACGCCGCGGGTATCACGGTGAACGCGCCCGCCGGAAACGAAGGAAGCGGAAGCTACGCCAGCGACCCGGACAACGGCATGATCGCCGTCCCCGCGTCCTACTCGTCCACCCTGGCGGTGGCCTCGGTCAGCGAGCAGGACATCATGGGAGCGGTGACCTTCGGTGACCGACGCATCGGTTACCGCACCATCACCAGGATGAACCAGGGTGATGCACCCGGCTTCGAGAGCCTCGCGGAGGGAACCTACCGGGTCGTGTACGCCCGAAACGGTACGACGGCGGACCTGGAGAAGTACCTCGGGTCGAACTACGGGGACCTGTCGCGCACGATCATCCTCGAAGACTGGGGAGGTACTGACGACAACGGGCGCGACGTCGAGCTCAAGCACCAGCTGAAGAACCTGAAGTCGCTCACGAGCAAGCCCGCCGGTCTCATGCTCGCCTACGTGCGAGACAGCGACACCCCCAAGAAGGCGGACGTGGATCGCTGGTTTAGTGTGCGGGCGGGAACCATCACGAAGTCTGATGGGGACGCCCTCCGCGAGGCGATCGCGGCTTCCGAGTCCGGCTACGTCGAGGTCACCGTGAGCCCCTCGGCGACGCTCTCCGTCCCAGCGAACGTCGAGGTCTCCGACTTCTCCTCCTCGGGAGCCACCTCCGACCTACGCCTCAAGCCCGAGCTCGCGGCGCCCGGCGGTCGGGTCATGTCCGCCACCCCCGGCAACAATTACGACCGCCAGAGTGGAACGGCCGAGGCCTCGGCCCAGGTCGCGGGGATCGCGGCCCTCGTGCGTCAGCGCGTCGCGACCGACCCCGCTTTCGCGGGCAAGAGCGCTGCGGAGAAGAACGCGCTGGTCTCGAATTTCCTGATGGGTACCGCCCACCCGCTCGCGGACGCGACCCGCGAGGACGGGACCTTCTATTCGCCGCGGCGCGTCGGAGCGGGCCTCGTGGACGCGGTGGCAGCAACGACCTCGCCCGTGTATCCGACCGTGGTGGGCGCGGCTGACCCCTCCCGCCCGAAGGCCGACCTGGGGGACGGCACGCAGGGCTGGACCTTCCAGGTGAACCTGACGAACGTCTCCGACGCTGCCCACACCTACTCGCTCGGCGGTCAGGCGCTGTCCGAGAACGTCGAGAACGGGCTGTTCACGCGGCACGCGACCAACTGGGCGGGGCGGGGCATTGACCTGACGTTCTCGGCGGACTCCGTGACCGTGCCCGCCTCCTCCAGCGCGACGGTGACCGTGACGGTGACTCCGCGCGAGGCCTTCGCCTCGTATGCGAACGCGATCACTCCCAACGGAACATTCGTCGACGGCGCGGTGACCTTCAGGAGCAGCGACGGGCAACCTGATCTGACGGTGCCCTACATGGGCTTCTATGGGTCGTGGGGCGCGCCCAACGTTTTCGATCAGCAGTGGCCGAACAACCATAAGGTCGGCTACGGGTCGACGGTCGCGCACGGCGTCATGCCTTTCGGCCAGTCCAATCCCTTCCGGCAGGAGGATGCGCGGATGGCGGACGGCATTGACCCCGACCGCGTCGTCATCTCGCGTTCCGCGGAGGAGCAGGCCCGGCGCAGTATCGGCACGGAAACAGTGCTGTTGCGCGCCGTCCCCTCGCTGACGTTCACTCTTTCGAACGAGGCCGGCCAGACCCTGCGCAGCTTCACGTGCGACCGTTCGGATAAGTCCGTCTACGACGACCACTGGCGCGCCTCGCACAACGTCGAGTTCATGTCGCCCGGATGTGCCCCGCGCTTCGACGGCTATGACGCCGACGGCAATGAGCTGCCGGACGGGCGCTACACGGTCACGATCGAGGCCAGCAACTACGGCCCTTCGGCGCAGACCCACCAGACCAGCTATAGCTTCTGGCTGGATACGGCGGCTCCCACGGTCTCGAACGTGTCCGTCGCGGGCGAGGGGGACGCGCGCACGCTCTCCTTCGATCTGAGCGATTCCTCGCCGATCGCAGGCTACGGCTTCTCGCTTGGTGAGGATAGCGCGGTGACGATGTGGCACGTCGAAGATAACCCGTCCACTCGTGCAGACGATGGCCTGTTCCACCAGCACTACGAGGTTCGCCTCTCGGAGGTGACGCAGGCGCTGGGTGAGAACCCCTCGAGCCTGTACCTGCAGGCGTGGGATTGGCCGGTGAACCGCGGGAGCGCGGCCGTTGTCGTGACGCCGGTTGCGATGACGTCGCTGTCGGTGTCGCCGCAGGCGGCCACGATGACGGTCGGCGAAACCACGACGGTGCGCGCCACTCACCAGCCCGATGACGCGAACGTGACCGACGTGGTGTGGTCCTCCTCGAACGAGGCCGTGGCAACGGTCGACCAGGATGGCGTCGTCAGCGCGGTGGGTGCCGGCGAGGCGACCATCACGGTGTCCGACCCGACCCAGCCTTCGGTGAGTGCCAGCGTCACTGTTCGCGTGAGTGCTGCGGGCCCCGCGTCGCAGTCGGGCACCTGGCTGTGGGACGTCCACGGCTGGTGGTACCGCTACGAGGATGGCAGCTACCCCTCGGATACGACGCTCGTGCTCGATGGGACCACGTATCGCTTCGATGCGGCCGGCTACATGCGCACCGGGTGGGTGAACGAGCGGGGCGTGTGGTACTACCATCATGCGTCCGGCGCCCAGGCCAAGGGGTGGGTGCTTGATGGCGTGCACTGGTACTACATGGATCCGGACACCGGGGCCATGGTGACGGGCTGGCTGCAGGTGGGTGGCACCTGGTACTACCTGTCTCCCGCCAACGGGGCCATGGTGACTGGCTGGTTTAAGGACGGCGATCACTGGTTCTACCTGCACCACGGCAGCGGTGCGATGGCCACCGGCTGGGTGCGCATTTACCTGAAGTGGTACCAGTTCAACGAGGCGGGTCAGCTGATCAGCTAACGCTCGCACCCAGGTTCGAAGCTTCGCGCCGACGCCCGCGCCTCCCGGTCAGTTTTCGGGAGGCGCGGGCTTGTGTCTGCATCGGCTGGCCCGATATGCGGGAGCGTCACAGGGGTCGGTGCGAACGCGTGAGGGGGCTTGGCGGTGGGGTGGGTGATCGTCTCTCTGCTCGTGCTGTATAACGCTGGGCAGAGAAGTAATTTATCATACGAATTCAGGGGATAGTTCGTTGACAGATGGTGAGAAAAATACGAGACAACCATCGTCCTATGGGCGGGTGTGGGTTACTCTTAAAGCGAGGGGTTCGTGACGATGTATCTCCCCATCGACCAGCTGTGAAGAAAGTGAGCCGCAGATGAACCACCGTCGACTGTCGGCACTGGCGCTTATAGCGACCAGTGCCCTAGCCATCACCGCTTTGATGACGCCACCCACGTTCGCGACTGACGCAGACCGGGCCGAGGCCTCCTCGACCAGCGAGGAAGCCTCGGACCATCAGGCCACCGTCATCGTCCGGCTCGACGAGGGTGTCGTCGGCCAGGACCGCGCGGCCGCCTATCGGGACGTGAAAGCGCGCATCTCCGAGGCCGTGGCCCAGGCGTCCCCGGGCGCCACCATCGAGGACGTGCGGGACTATCACTACGCCGTCGACGGCTTCGCGATCAAGGCACCCGCATCCACCCTCGCGTCTATCAAGAGCGTTCGCGGCGTCGCGGACGCGTTTGTGGAACGCTATCGCGAGCCGGTCTTTTATCCCGAAATGTCAGTGGCTGCGGACGCGCCAATCGCCGATCCGGCGAAAGAGACGCGCGCCGACCAGGTCGCCGGCTCGGGTCGGGGCCGCGTTATCGAGGTCATCGACGCCAGCTTCGACACCTCGAACGAGGCCTTCGCGGGGAGCATGGACGCCGCGTCGTTGCACCTGACGAAGGAGGAGAGCGCCTCTCTCAGCTCCCAGCTGGACGCCGGGCGGGGCGGCGCGTGGGTCAGTGACAAGATTCCCTTCGCCTACGACTACGCCGATGGCGACACGGATCTGTCCCGCGGCTACGACTACGGGCCCGAGGACTATACGCTGCACGCGCATGGAACTCGTATGGCGGCGCTCGCGGCAGCGAACGGGGCGACGTATCGTGGCGCAGCCCCTCAGGCTCAGCTCGTCGTCGCGAAGGTCGTCTCCAATGGGGCGTCGGGCGCGCGCGACTCCGACCTGCTGGCAGCCTTGGATGACGCGATGGTCATCAAACCCGACGTCGTGTCCGTGGCCTTCATGGCGGACCGGGATCTCAGTGGCAACGCGTCGGCATTGTACGAGCAGGTCTTTGAACGGCTCGCCGACGCGGGCGTGAGCGTCGACGCGCCCGCCGGAGACAGTGGGCGCTCGGAGTGGCGTGCGCACGAGCGTGATCTGGGTGCCGTTGGCGCTCCCGGCTCGTACTCCTCCGTGCTGGCAGTGGCCGCCGTCGGCGTCGCCGCGGGGAACGGTCGGGAGGGCTATAAGCCCTACGCGGCCTCCTCGTGGGGGCCGACTCCCGACATGAGGCTCAAGCCTGAGATCGCCGCGCCCGGGTGGGATGTGAGGGCTCCTGTCCCCGGCAATGAGGTACGTGACCTAGACGGAACGGGCGAGGCGTCGGCTCAGGTTGCTGGCGTCGCGGCCCTCGTGCGCCAGCGCCTGGCGGCCGATCCGATGGCCGCGGCGATGAGCGAGGAGGAGCGCAGCGCCCTGGTCACCAACTTCCTGATGGGCACCGCCCACCCGATCGTGGATGTCGACGCGACGGACGGGGCCTACTGGTCCCCGCGCTGGGTCGGTGCCGGCATGGTGGACGCGCTGGCGGCCACGACCTCGTCCGTGTACCCGGCCGTCGTGGGCGCGGCGAACCCGTCGCGGCCGAAGGCCGAGCTGGGCGAGGGCACCAGCGGGTGGACATTCCAGGTGCAGCTGACCAACCTCTCCGACACCGCCCACACCTACACGCTTGGTGGGCAGGCGCTCTCCGAGAGCATCAGTGGCTCCCTCTATACGAGGCATTCGACGAACTGGACGGGTAAGGGAATCGATCTGACCTTCTCCGAGGGCTCGGTGACCGTGCCCGCCGCCTCCAGCGCCACGGTGACCGTCACCGTCAACCCGAAGGCCGAGTTCGCCTCGTTCGCGACCAAGCAGACGCCCAACGGTACGTTCGTTGAAGGCGCGGTGACCTTCACGAGCACGGACGGACAGCCCGATCTCACCGTTCCTTACCTGGGCTTTTACGGCGCGAGTGCCGACACGCCAATCTTCGACAGCCCCGTGTTGGGTAAGGAAACCATCGGCACGTCTGAGATGACCTTCCACCGGCTGACTCTCGGGCAGCTGAACCCCTTCGACCCTGAAGAGGATATAGCCATCAGTACGAATGACCGTGACCTGTACATCATCTCCCGGTCGACGGACGAATACGCAAGAACGTATGCCACCCCTGGTACCGTGCTGCTGCGCGACGTCGTCTCGCTGACGTACACCTACACCAACGAGGCCGGGGAGGTCGTGCGCTCCTACAAGTACGGTGGCGCACCCAAGAGCAGGTCCTACTCCAACGGACGCTACTGGGAGGTCACCCGGGCGGAAGACGCGTTCGACAGCGCGCCCTGGTTTGATGGCTACGACGAGAAGGGGAACGAGCTGCCGGACGGGAAGTACACGCTCACCATTGAAGGCACAACCGGTGGCGCCTCTCCTGTCACCGAGAAGCTGACCCACGTGATCACGCTGGACACGGCCCCACCCGTCATCTCGAACGTGGCGATTTCGGGCGAGGGGGATGGGCGCACGCTGTCCTTCGACGCAACCGACGCGTCGCCCTTCCCGGGATTCGGGTTCTCGTGGACGCAGGACGGCGAGCCTTTTATGCGCCAGAAGTACTACGGCTGGGGCGAGATCGGGGACGACGGGCTGCACCACGTCCACTTCGAGGTGCCGCTCTCCGAGATTGCCGAGTCTGCGGGTGGTGACCCCTCGAGCGTCTACCTGCAGGTGTGGGACTGGCCGGTCAATAGGGCAAGCGTGAAGGTGGACCTCAAGGCCATTCCCATGACGAAGCTGTCCGTCTCTCCCGAGTCGGCGACGCTGTCGGTGGGCCAGAGCGTGACGCTGAGCGCCTCCCACGAGCCCGCGGATGCGAGCGTGACCGACGTCGTATGGTCCTCCTCCAACGAGGCCGTGGCCACGGTCAGCCCGGACGGCGTCGTAACGGCAGTGGGCGCGGGCGAGGCGACGGTGAGTGTCACCGACCCGACGCAGCCCTCGCTCGTGTCCGCGAGCGCCACGATCCGCGTGGAGGCTCCCGCTCCCGCGCCGAAGACGGGTGCGTGGAAGCGAGACGGGCGCGGCTGGTGGTACCGCTACGAGGACGGCTCCTACCCGGCGAGCGAGACCCTCGTCATCGATGGGGCGACCTACCGTTTCGATGCCTCGGGGTACATGCGCACCGGCTGGGTCTTCGAGGGTGGGCAGTGGTACTTCCACGCGGCCTCGGGCGCTCAGGCCAGTGGCTGGGTGCTCTCGGGTGTGCACTGGTACTACCTGAATCCGGACGGTGGGGCGATGATGACTGGCTGGGTGCAGGTGGGGTCCGCGTGGTACTACCTGAGCCCTTCTGGCGGTGCGATGGCGACGGGGTGGCTGAAGGAAGGCGGCCACTGGTACTACCTGCACCACGGTAGCGGCGCGATGGCGACCGGCTGGGTGCGCATCTACCTGAAGTGGTATCACTTTGCCGAGAACGGCCAGCTGATCGATTAGTCGGCGACCGAGACGGCTGATCCTACGCCCGCGCCCCGGACACATGTCCGGGGCGCGGGCGTCGTTTGGGGGAGGGGTGGGGTCGTGTTGCGCCGCGCGGTGGGTCCACGCTGGGTCTTGTAAGCGCTGGTGAGGGGCGTGTGATGTGTGGGTGATCTATCAGGGATGTTTGTCGCGAACAAGCTAACTGACAGGTACGCGGTAATAGTTGCTGAGATATTGTTTGTCAGGGGGCGCGCCCGCGTGGGCGAGGCCCCCTGATGTGCTGATCGAGTGAGGGAGTGGTGGATGTTCCATCGAACGTTATCGGCGCTGGCGGTCACGCTTGTCGGCGCCCTGTCGATCGCCGTGTGCGGGGCGAGCCCGGCACTCGGTGCCGACGCGGCCGCGTCGCGCGTGGGCCCTCAGCACTCCGGCGTTGTCTCGCCCAGCGGCGAGGCCGCGCCGTCATTCCTGTCTCTGCGGCCCGGGGGCACCGTGCTCGCGCCCGGACAATCCATGACCTTCGAGGCCTTGTACGACACGCGCCCCGCGGATAGCTCCGACGTCATCTGGGAATCCTCGGACACCTCCGTGTTCACCGTGGACGGCAACGGCCTCGTCACCGCCGTCGGTGTCGGCGAGGCGAAGATCACTGTGACCGATCGGGCGAGGAGCTCCGTGTTTGGCGTCTCGCCCGTCCAGGTTCGAGCCGTGCCCGAGGACACCGGAATCGAGCTGTCCTCCCCCTCGCTGACGTTGCTGCCCGGGGGCGGCGTCGTCGTCAACGCGCTCCTCGCACCGAGCCTGCGCGCACGCGCGGTGACGTGGTCGCTGACCCCCTCCACGCTCGCCACCCTGACCCCGAACGAGGGTACCTCGAGCGCCAGCCTGTCCGCCTCCGCTCGTTCCGGCAGGGGCACGCTGAGCGCGACCGTGACAAACGAGAGCGGCGCCGCCGTCACCGCCTCCATCGAGGTCGAGGTCGAGCCTGATGTCTCCGGCGACTTCGTCATCGAAGAGGATGGAACCCTCACCGGTTACCGGGGGACTGACGAGACCGTCGTGATCCCCGAGGGCGTCACCGCGATTGCCTCTCATGCCTGGAGCGGAACGGGGGTGACCTCCCTTCGTGTGCCCTCCAGCGTGCGTATCATCGGCGACGAGGCTTTCTCAGGCAGCTCCCTCGAATCGCTCACCTTCGACGATGGGGAACAGGCGCCCTCCCAGCTCACGCAGATAGGCAGCCGTGCCTTCGTCAACACGGCCATCACGGACCTGTCCCTGCCCCGCTCGCTCGTCAGGGTCGCGCCGGACGCCTTCGTCGAGATGCCCCGCCTGACCTCGCTTCGCCTGGGGCCCAGCGTCGCCGCGGGGCAGCTCGTGGGCGCCTTCGCGGAGACGCCCGAACTCACCCACATCGAGGTGGACGGCGCCAACGCGCACTACGAGTCCCTCGACGGGGTCCTGTACACGCGGGACCGCACGCGCCTGATCGCCTTCCCCGCCGCCAGGAGCGCGGGAGGCTCCTACACGATTGCCGAGGGCGTCGAGGGAATCGACGACATGGCATTCCTCATGGCGCGCGTGGAGTCCGTGTCCCTGCCCTCCACGCTGCGCCGCATCGGCAGCCAGTCCTTCGAGGGTGCCCACCTGCGCGAGCTGACGCTGCCCGACGCCTTCGAGATGATGGGCGCATCGGCCTTCTGGCACATGCCCGCGCTCACCCGCGTCGACCTGGGCGGAGCCAGGCACGTCTCGACCAACGCTTTCCGCGACGACGCCGCGCTGCGCGAGGTAAACCTGCGCCCCGACCTCGGGACGCTGGCGAGCGTCGCGGAAGGCGCTTTCGTCGGCACCGGCGTCATATCCATCTCCCTGCCGGACTCCGTGGTGAGCGTCGACGACGAGGCCTTCGCGAAGATGCCGGCGCTGACCTCGTTCCACGTCGGCGCAGCCCTGTCCGACCTCGGGGAGTACGTGCTGGAGGAGGACGAGCGGCTCGCGACGATCAGCGTCAGCCTCTCCAACCCCACCTTCTCCGTGTCTGACGGCGCCCTCTACCGCGGTCAGGAGGGGGCCTCGACCCTGGTGCGATTCCCCCCGGCCAGCACCGCGACCGAGGTCGTGGTCGCCCCGGGGACCACCGCGATCGGCGCCGAGGCCTTCGAGAACAGCGCCTCCCTGCGCCGCGTCGTCCTACCCGACGGCCTCCAGACCATCGGGGAGGGAGCCTTCGACGGCTGCGCGAACCTGACGGAACTGGGGATCCCTGACTCCGTGCGGGAAGCCGCGGGGCTGACGAACACCGGCCTGGACACCGTCGAGCTGGGTTCGCAGGTGCGCGAGCTACGAATGGATGCTCGCGGGGCCCGCGTCGCGCGTCATATCCTGGTGCGCGGCGGCGTGGACGGCGTCTTCTCGAGTCAGGGCGTGGCGGCCAACGGGCGCCCGGAGAGCGCGTTCTTCGGAGAGGGCATGACCACGGTGTCCTTCTCGGGGCAGACGCCGCGCGTCCTGGTGTTGCCCGCGACGCTGACCTCGCTCAGGCTCGCCGACGCGATGGCGACCGACCAGAAGGATGACACGATCATCTACGTGGCGGCCCCCGAGGGGACGGCAGCGTGGCGTACCGCGGCGGGTGCGATGGCTGCCGCCGGTTACGAGGCCTCCCACCTCCTCCACTACGAGGCACCGACGCTCACTCTGGCGGGCTCCGGCATCGACGAGGCCGGGGCCGGGTACTCGGTGAGCGCGGGCCAGGGAGCGGGAGTGCCCCTCACCGTCGCAGCGAGCGGCGGGACGCTGGGCGGACGCGAGGCACGCCTCGTCGAAGTCGAAGCGGACGGGGCCGAGGCGGTCCTGCGCGACTGGGGGTCGATGCCGAACAGCTCGGACACGCGCTCCTCCTCGCTCGCCTACACGTGGACCCCGTCCGGGACCGCGGCCAGCCTGCGCGTCGAGGTCCGCGACGCTACCGGGCTCGTCCGCTCGGCGACGCTCACCCTGACCCGCTCCCTGCCCGCGCCCACGCCGGCGTCCCCGACTCCGGGCGCCCTGCCCGCTCCGAACGATGGCGGTGCCCCCGTGCCCGCCATCACCCCCCACGCCGGTGAGCAGCCGGTTCCCGTCTACCCGGTGCCCGCTTCGCGCCCGGCTCCCACGACCTTCCCCGACCCGAGGATCGGGTCGGGGAGTTGGGGCCCGCTTGGCTGGCGTTTCGTGTACGCGGACGGGGGATTCCCGGCGAACACCTCCGTCGTGCTCGATGCTCAGATCTACCGCTTCGACCCCTCTGGCTACATCCGAACCGGATGGGCGTATGACTCCGGCTCCTGGTACTATCACGCGCCCACGGGCGAGCAGGTGAGCGGCTGGGTTCGTGACGCCTTCTCGTGGTACTACCTGGATCCTGCTTCTGGTGCCATGGTGAGCGGCTGGCTTCTGGAGGGTGGGTCTTGGTATTACCTGACGCCCGGCAGCGGGGCGATGGCCACGGGATGGCAGCGCGTGGATGGGACCTGGTACTACCTGGATCCTGCTTCTGGTGCCATGGTGACCGGCTGGCTTCTGGAGGGTGGGTCATGGTATTACCTGATGCCCGGCAGCGGGGCGATGGCCACGGGATGGCAGCGCGTCGACGGAACCTGGTACCGCTTTGCCGACACGGGTCGCTGGCTCGGATAGCATTGCAACGCCGTGAATGGGTGCGGGGGTGACCGAGGGGGCACCCCCGCACCGCATACACCCGCCCAGGACGGGGTGCTGATGCCCCTTCCAATCAGCCGCTCATATTCTGATCGGCCGGGCGAAATGTTCGTATTTCGGGCTCGTCACAGGTTGGACATATGCCGAGAAAATTGCCGGGAAAGCTATCGAGCGCCAGAGGAAGAGGACTAGTCTTGAGAGAGGAACGCCACTGAGGCGTGAGCGTTCCCCACCACTAGTTTTCGATCAAGTGAGGCACAGATGTCCCATCGACGATTCCCGGCGCTGACGCTGATAGCGGCCGGCGTCCTGGCCCTAACCACGGTCTGCATCCCAGCCGCCACCGCGGCAGGCTCGGGCGCGGCGGCCACGACCGGGGCCCTCCAGCCCTCGACGGTGCTTGCCCCCACCATCGATGTCCCGACGACGAGGCTCGACATCTCGCCGACCTCGACCGCACTCTCCCTCGGTCAGTCCCTCACCTTCGACGCCGCATACGACTCTGGGCCCGTCTACCCCGGCGACGTGGAATGGGCATCCTCTAACGGCTCGGTCCTCACCGTGGACCAGAAGGGCCGCGTCAGCGCGGTGGGCCTCGGCGAGGCGACGATCACCGTCACCGACAAGAACGACGCATCACTCACCTCCACCTCAACGGTCCAGGTCCGTGAGGTTTCCGAGGAGGCCGGCATCGAGCTGTCCACCTCCGATGTCTCCGCCGTCGTCAACCACAGCGTCTTCCTCAACGCCCTCCTCTCACCCTCGCTCCAGGGCAGTACCGTCACGTGGAACGTGACTCCCTCCTCGCTGGGGAGTATCAATGCCCGTGACGATGCATCCGCCGCAGAGTTCTGGGCCTCGCAGCAGGCCGGAACCGGCACGCTCACCGCGACCGTCACCAACGCGGCGGGGACGGCCAAGACGGTTAGCGTCCCCGTGAGCGTCCAACCCGACCCGCGAGGCGACTTCGTCACGAACGACGATGGCGTCCTCGTGGAGTACAGGGGCACAGATCCGAACATCCGGATCCCCGAAGGCGTCACGGGCATCGGCTCCAGCTTCTCCTCAATCGCCCTCGACTCGGTCTGGGTGCCCGCCTCCGTGCGCACCATCGACGACCGCGCGTTCTACGGAACGGGCCTGAAGGAGATCACCTTCCAGGACGACGACGAACATCCCTCTCAGCTCACCGCCATCTACGGCGAGGCCTTCTCGATGACCGCCATCGAGACGCTGACTCTTCCCCGATCCGTCGAGACCGTCCTTCAGTCCTTCGAAAACATGGGGAACCTGACGACCGTGCGCCTGGGACCCAACCTCGGCCCCGACCAACTCGTGGGAGACTTCCGCTACACGCCGAAGCTGACGAACATTGAGGTGGACCCCGCCAACGCGAACTACACCAGCGACGAGGGGGTCCTGTACACGAAGGACCACTCACACCTCATCGCCTACCCCTCGGCGAAGAACGCCGCAGGAAACTACCGGATCCCGGAGGGAACCAGCGCCATCGACGACAACGCGTTCGAGAACGCGCAGGTCTCCACCGTCACGATGCCCTCCACGCTGCGCACGATCGGCGCGCAGGCATTCGCGCACTCCGACCTCACCCAGCTCACCCTGCCCGACGGGCTTCGCAGCGCGGGCACCTGGGCCTTCGCCTACACCACCAACCTGACCAGTGTCGACCTGGGCGGCATCACCGCCCTACCCGACGGCGCGTTCATCGGCTCGAGCTCGCTGGCCGACGTGAACTTCCGCCCCGACCTCGCCGCGCTCACGACGATCGGTGAGGACGCCTTCGACTGGACGAGCCTGACCTCCGCCATCCTGCCCGACACGGTCACGACCATCGCGGACAACGCCTTCGCCAACAACAAGTCGCTCACCTCGCTGCACCTGGGCGCGGGCGTTACCTCCATCGGAGCCACGGCCCTGGGCGGAACCCCCTCCCTCGCTACCCTGAGCGTGAGCCCCGCCAACGCCTCGTACTACGTGACGGACGGAGTCCTCTACGAGCACGCCCCGGCCGGCCCCCGACTGGTGCGTTACCCGCCCGCCAAGCCCGGGAGCGAGTTCGAGGTTGCCGCCGGCACGACCTGGATCGGCACGTGGGCCTTCGACGGCGCCTCCTCCCTCACCCGCGTCGTCCTGCCCGAAGGGCTCACGACCATCGACTACGGTGCGTTCTACGGCTGCACAAGCCTGACCGACATGGCCATCCCCGAGTCAGTGGAAACCGCCAGGGGCGTGGTCAACACCGGTCTTGACACCGTCGAATTCGGCAGCCAGATGCGCGAAATCTCGATGACCGCACGCGAGTACCGCATGGCCCCCCACCTCATCGTGCGCGGCGGCGTCAACGGCGAGTACTACACCGACGGGGAGGCCTCGAACGGGCGCCCCGAGAGTGCCTTCTTCGGCGAAGGCATGACGACCGTCGCCATTCGCTCCAAGGGGCCGAAGGTCGTGGTCCTGCCCTCGACCCTCACCCAGTTCGAGCTCGACCCCTTCTCCGCCAAGGGCTTCAAGTCCGACACCCAGGTCTACGTCGCCGCCGCCGAGGGATCGTCCGCCTGGAACGTCGCCAAGGCCGAACTGGAGAAGGAGGGCATCGACCAGTCGCACCTGCACGCCTACGTGCCCGCCACGATCACGCTGTCGGGCTCCGGCATTGACCAGGCCGATGAGGGCTACGCGTGGACCGGTACCCCGGGCACAGCCCTCACCCTGACCGCCACCGTGAGCGGTGCCGTGCCCGACGGGCGCGAACTGCGCGTCACCCAGGTCGACGCGGACGGCACCGAGACCCTCATCCAAGACTGGAGCGCGATGGAGCAGGAAGGGGAAGCCTCGAGCCTGAGCGTCTCGTGGACCCCCAATGCCTCCGGCGCACACCTGCGCGTCGAGACCCGCGACATCACGCGCGTCGTGCGCTCGACGAGCCTGAGCGTCACCGCCGCTCCCGCGCCCCAGCCCACAGCCGGAACGTGGCAGTGGGGCGCTCGCGGCTGGTGGTACCGCTACGCGGACGGCACCTACCCGGCCAACGAGACCCTCGTGATCGACGGCCAGGTCTACCGCTTCGACGCCGCCGGCTACATGCGCACCGGCTGGGTGCGCGAAGACGGCACCTGGTACTACCACGCCGCCTCCGGCGCGCAGGTCAGCGGCTGGGTGCTCGACGGAGTCTCCTGGTACTACCTGAACCCTGCCTCCGGCGCCATGGTCACCGGCTGGCTCAAGGACGGCGATTCCTGGTACTACCTGAACCCTGCCTCCGGCGCCATGGTCACCGGCTGGCTCAAGGACGGCGATTCCTGGTACTACCTGAACCCTGCCTCCGGCGCCATGGTCACCGGCTGGCTCAAGG
>ERZ773263.952-NODE-952-length-18589-cov-3.430452_pt1 | contig 18589 bp, 16 predicted proteins | sample MGYA00511076_ERZ773263 | MGnify/ENA primary metagenome ERZ773263 (study PRJEB29015, sample SAMEA2738155) | human oral metagenome | biome: human oral; feature: human-associated habitat; material: saliva | place: China | collected 2195 ... | reverse complement strand
GCAAGATCTCCCAGGCCACTGAGACTTCCCAGATCCAGTCCTCCGATCGAGCCCAGCCCACCAAGTCCTGTCCCGGAGGAGGAAGATCCGGCCGCCGGGGCGACCGCCGTCACATTGCCGTCCAGTTCCGCCTCCCCAGTCGCGTCCGTCTTGACCTTGACCGCCATCCCCGCCTGAACATCGGGGATATCCGCCTCCGCGACCGTTGCTAAAATCTGGAAGGAGGAGTCGTCTTCGATCCTGGCAATGGTGCCGCCGCTGTAGGTCTTGCCCGCTTCCGCCTTCACCTGCGTCACCAGTCCGTCCATAGAGGCTCGTATCGCGCCCTTGTCAATCTGCTGCTGCAGTTGATCCAGCTGATTTTGCAAGCTTGATATACTTGACTCTGTGACAGAGGATCCGGCATTCCCCAGAGAGGACAAGTCGGCAGACGGTGCATTTTCAAGAGCCTCCAACTGAGCCTGCAGCGCTGTTTCCTGTGCCTGAAGGACCGTCAGGGCAGCCTGGCTCTGCTCAACCTGGACCCGGTCTGCCGCCAGCGTGGCCGCGTCCGCTCCGCTTCCTGTCTCCAAATCCCGCTTCAGCTTGTCCTGGGCTTGGCTCAGACTCTTCTCTGCCTGGTTTTCTCTGCTCCTGACCTCCTCCAGCTTCTCCTCTATTCCCTGCAGCTGGCTCTGCTTCGCCTGGGCCGCCTGGGCTGCCTGCTGAGCCAGCTGTGTCTCCGTCTCCTTCTGTGCCTGACGGGCAGACCGGATCTGCTCCTTCAGACTGTCGCGGCTGGCCTCCAGGCGGCTGGTATCCATCTGCGCGATCAGCTGACCGGCCCTGACCCGGTCCCCCACCTTGACATTTACAGTCTTGATCGGGCTGGCCAGAAGATCACTGGTCAGATCCTGACTCTGCACAGAGGTCACCTTGCCGCTTCCCGTGACCGACTTGACGATCGTCCGCCTGGAAATCGTCTCTGTCTTCGGCTCCTTATCTGCCGCCTTCTTACCGAACTGCGCGCGGACAATGGCAGCGATGACCAGCGCTAAAACGATGATCAGAAAAACAAGCAATTTCCTGTGCTTCTTCCAAAACTGTATGAATCTCGCCTTCATAATAAGCCTCACGATATTCCAGGATTCCAGGCTGATGTCAAACCCCCGCCTGCTACCTCCAACCTTCCATCTTCCGCGCCAGGCTTCTGGCCTGCTGCCTCCAAAACCCCGCCCGGTCTGTGCAGCCCCTGGCCTTGTCTGATATGCTTTCCCGGCAGGCTGTCCTCCGCTGATTTACTGTCTATTATAGACATCCTTTTCCCCTGGACACAAGAAAAAGGGACCGTGAAAACGCGTTCGCGCAATTCTCACAGCCCCTGGCTTCCTATTCAATTTTAAAGCCACGACACAGAGGTGTCTGGCCAGCCATCAGGGATTTTGGCTCTCGTAGGCATTGGCCTGCGCTTCATCTAACAATTGTCCGGACGCGTATACATAGGCGGCCACCCGCTTTCCGCTGACAATGAAGCGGTCAGACGTCTTAGAGCAGGTAGACAGGGTCACCACCTTATCATCCGCACTGACCTGCACGTCCGTCTTAGTCATGGCGTCCTTCTCTAGAAGCTTCAGATGGTTGGCGTAATCCTCTCCCTTGTCCTTAAAGACGGCATAGACATCGCTGTTCTCGTTCTGGTCGGACCACGCAAAGACCTGATAGCGATAGACCACATCTCCCCGGATGATCTGAAAATACTGATGATCCTGGTAATAATTCGGATCATCCTTGTAGTCGCTCAGCCTCCCGAACATGGTCTTGTTATTCATCTGGTGCCCGTAGACCAGGGAGTGGTAGTCCTCGAAGTTCGGCCGGTTCTTCCCCTCCAGGAAGATGGAGCCGGCAATCGCGTACTTGCCGTCCATGGACTTTCGCAGCCAGTAATTATCATCATTCTCCTTGTAGAGCACCGGATAATTAACGTGGTCATTGTTCTCCATATAGATCCAGGCCTTGACCGTGTCATTCTGCTTGAGCAGCTCGGGGAAGTCGACCGTCACCTGCTGATACCACTCCTTGGCCTGTTCTTTCGATGAATCCGCCACAGTGACCGCGCCCCTGGCGTTCTGGTACACCTGCTCCGAGTCATGATAATCCTTCAGCGTCAGGAGGATCCTCCCCCCTGAATATACGATTACCAGGAAACAGACAGCGATCAGGATGTTATAGACAATTCCCGACTTCTTCCTCTTCTCCTTCTTTGGCTCCTGCTTTATTTCTCTCATAGAACTTCCAATCAATTGCATTTATGAATGTTTTGTGAATAGAACTCATTCTAATCAATCGATTGGGCAAAGTCAATCCGCCTGTTCCCAGACGTATTCCAGGTTCGCGGGATCCCTTTTGTCTGCCCGGCCCGGATTCGGGGAGTAGGCTCTCGACAGAGACAGGGAGACATCCGGGGTTTTCTTTGCCCTCAGATCCCGGGCGAGAGAGAAAAGAGCCAGTGCTGTCAATCCGCCTGCGGCCAGCCAGTATGCCAGAATAAGGCGGTTGCTTGTCCCGTAAATGGCAAGGACTCCGCTCATAAGGCTTCCCAGGGTCAGAGTCAGTACCGCGGCGTCCCAGATACTTCTGGTCAGGGAAGAAATCGCCCTTCCGACGCCATGGCCTCCTTTTTGCCTCAAGCCGGCCATTGTCCCCGCATCCGCGTCTTCTCCGGGATCAGCTCCGATTCGACCTCTGCGATGACCCTTGACCCCGGACCAGAGAATCAGGCTTGGAACCAGACCTCCCAAAAGGGGAATCAGGAAGGCCAAATACATGGCCGGGGCATACACTCCATAACTGAAACACTCGTAAATCAGTCCGAAGGCCAGGATAAATCCGGTCATAAGTCCATAGTTTCTGCTTCTTTTCTTAGCTTCCGATGTAGACAATGTCGCTCACACTCCTCTCACTCGTTCCGTGTCCCGTTGTTGTGGGATTGTTGATTACCTTACCCTGGAAGACCATGGTGGAGGATCCTCCGCCGTCCAGATTATAAGCTGTTGTGGCTCCCAGCGATTTCATGAACTGGGCCAGTTGGTAGAGGGAGAGTCCCTGGCTCTCGCTGCTGCGCCCATCAGAGACCACAAAGACATAGTGACCCTGCCCCACCTGGCCGATCGCGGTTCTCGGGTTGGAGGCCATGGCCTTGCCCACCTCGGAATTGGCCGTCACAGTGACATTGCCATCCTGAATCAGACCCGGTCCAAAGCTATAGACCTGCCAGGCCCCTTGATTAACCAGCTCCTGCGCTGTCGCGTCGGAGGCATTGACCACCTTCATGGATCCATCCGTCCCAATGGCCAGAACCTGGTCGTCACTGTCAGCTGTTGATCGGTAGACAACACCGTTGCGGACCACATAGCCGGATTCCTGGGCCCCGTAGTAGTCGCCATTAATCGCGAGGATCGCTCCGACGCTGTCGGCGATGCTGGATGTCTTGGCCGTCACGTTCTTTCCGTAGGTCCCCTGGGCGAAGGCGCTCTTGATGTATTCCGCCGAGCTGACCTGAACATCCGCCACATAGATATAGGTACTGTTCTCATAGAAGCGGTATACCGTAATGGTCACATTATCGTCCGAATAAGTCCCTACGACCGTCGCGTCAGCATACACTCCGCTTCCGCTGCTCCCCTCCGTCAAGGTCCCGGTCGTCTGACTGGAGCTGCTCTTTGAATTCCCTGAGGAGGATGAAGAGCTCCCGGAGCTGCCTGACGATTTCAGACTGGCGAATTCCGAGCTGCTGAGAGAGCTCTGGCTGGACGCGGCATAGGAACGGGCCAGGACAAAGGTATCCAGGAGGAAGTAGCTGCTGAAGGCGATCAGAAGGGCCGTCGAAGCGATACGAAATCTTCTTCCTGCCAGTCCCCTGCCCTTTCCGCCGTCTGATTTCTTCTGCGTCCCTGATCCGGGATTCTTACCTTCTCTGCCCTCCTGAAATTCGTCCTCTATTTTTTTCTTCTCAGGCCACATAGGGCACCTCCTTTCTCACAAATACAAAGTTCTTCTGGACCAGATAGCTGAAGATAAAGATGGTCGGTTCCGCGATCAGCTTGGCGGTCAGTGCCCCCAGCCCAAGCGCGGTCAGCCCATAGACCAGACATGTGTCAGCGCAAAGCACCAGGACAGCCGTCAACGCATAGCGGCTGAGACTTCTTCCCAGCCTGCCCCGATGATGGAAAACGAGCTTCCGGTTCAGACCGTAATTAAAGGCCGCGCTGATCAGACGGGCCAGGACATTAGCCCCGATGACAGGAATCATAAATGTCATTAGGGCATAGAGCAGATAGTCCAGTCCAAAGGACGCGAATGAAACTCCGGCAAAGGAGATGATCTGCTCGAAAATCACCCTGTAGATGCGAATGGAATCCCTCACCGCGTGGAAGTGACTGCCGGCATTATTGTGCTCATAGATTGTCTCGATCGGGATCTCATAAATGGGGATCCGATCTCCGGTAAATTCTAAGAGCATACGCATCTCGTATTCATACCGTTCTCCGCCGATCTTGCACATTTTCGGAATGTAGGCCGTACAGAAGGCCCGCAGTCCCGTCTGCGTGTCCGAGACCTTCTGCCCTGCCACCAGAGCAAAGACCTGACAGGTCAACCGGTTCCCCAGCTTGCTGCGCAGTGGGATTTTCCCGGAAAAATGTCGGCTCCCCAGATAGAGTCCGTTAGCCCCATACAGGCAGCGGTGAGCCAGATGCAGGGCATCGTCCGGCCTGTGCTGTCCATCCGCGTCCATTAAGACCACAACGCCGGGCTTCTCGGCCAGCCGCCTCAAATAGGCAAGACCTGTGCGAAGAGCAGCTCCCTTTCCTCGATTCTGCGGATGCCGAAGGAGCATCAGGCAAAATCCCGTCTCCGTCCTGCTCTCCCTCGTCTTTGTCCTGCTCTCACCCATCTCAGGCATAGAATCGGAGTCCGGTCCAGCCTGGCCGGCCAGTTCCTCAAGACGGCGAAAGACAGCCTGGGCTTCCGGCCTCCTGCTTCCGTCATCCACAACCAGCACATGCAGATTTGCCTCCAGGGAGCCGCTTCTGCCCCGCAGTTCCTCCACAAGTTCCAAGAGCCTATCGTCCGGCTCATAGGCCGGGATCAAGATGAAATAGTCATCCATAGCGTCCTCCTTTCCAAGTCTCGCTCTCTTCCCGCGCTCCGGAGTCAGTATGATATGAGCTGGTCGCTCCTCATATTTCTTCATCCGTCATCGCGCGATCCAAATTGACTTGTACATAGACTAGACGCCCGCCCTTAAATGAACCTTAAAGCGAATACTCCCTGGCCAAAAAATAGAGCGCTTAAGTCAATCGACTCAAACGCTCTTTCTGATCACAACTAAATTCTCTTTTTGCGACTTTACATACTCTCTTATCTTGCCTGTCTTCTCTTCTTCGCAACCAGACCGCCTGTAAGCACTGCCGCGAGAAGGAAAAGGGAACCATAGACGGGAAGTCTGCCCAGATTACATCGGCCGGTCCATACGCAGAATCAACTTCAGCATATTGCCCGCGGCTCTCTGCAGTTCCGCCAGCGTCAGAGGATAGGGAACTTCCCCCTCTTTCTTTCCAAGGGCATTCAGAATATCGTCGACATCCTCCTGACTGCCAGGCATGGTCAGGTCATTTCCAGCCTTGACACAGCCTGACGCATAGGAATCGCCATACTTTCTCTCACTGGAATTACCGCCGGGATCCAACTGCCCCATACTGCCTGTCGTCCCCCAGTCCGTCATGATGATTCCGTCAAATCCCCACTCATCTCGGGCAATGGCCGTCAGAAGATCGTAGCTGTTCGCCGTATGTTCCCCATTGATCAGGTTATAGGAAGTCATAATTGAACAGGGGTGTGCAGTCTCAACCGCAATCTGAAAGCCCCTGAGGTAGATCTCGCGAGCAGCCCTCTCACTGACATGAGAGTTGACATGATTTCGATTATCCTCCTGATTGTTAAAGGCAAAATGCTTGATCGTCGTGCCTGCGCTCTTATGTTTCTGCACTCCCAGGGTATCGGCCGCAGCGCATTTCCCGGTGATCAGCGGGTCTTCTGAATAATACTCGAAATTGCGACCGCAGAGGGGAGAACGATGAATATTCATGCCGGGAGCAAGCCAGAGGTCGACACCAAGTTCCTCCATTTCCTCACCCACAATATCGCCTGCCTCTTCAATCAGATGCAGATCCCAGGTCTGTGCCAGGAGTGTCGCGATGGGAATTGCCGTCGTGTATTGATAGTAGTCTATCGCGTCGGCGGGTATCTCTGGCTTGGGTGCCAGTGTCTCCAGAAACTCAAAGCCTGGGATTGCCATACCGGAGGTCAGGACATTCCCCTTCGTATCTGCCTTAAAGCTTTTGGACAGGCGAAGTCCTGCCGGCCCATCCGCAGTCACCAGATTGCGAACTCCGCAATCATCGATCAGAAGAGATGTCGTATCCCCGGCCGCGCCGACAACCGCAGTCGATGATGCGCCGATCTGAGGACCTGAGGCACCAAACTGTCCTCGCTGACTTCCGACGCAAAGAGCGGCCAATTCCTCCGGACGCAGCTGCCCGAGGAAATCCTCCAGACAAATCTGCCCCTCTCTCACCTGCTTTAAAGTCAACCGCCTTGTCTGCGCCGCACGCAGGGGAATCTCTTTCGGTAGTTTGGAATAAGTCACCCTGCGGCTGTCTATCTCCTCTGCCATAAGCTCCAAAACCAGGGCATTGGCAATCTCTGCCTCCTCATCAGGATAGGAATAGGGCCTGACACCTGTTCTGGACAGCTCCTGCATTCGGCAATCCAAAGGCAGGCGATTGGACAGCTGCTCCGTAACTACTTCCCGATCCAGGTGAATCCTTGCGACAACCCGGCTGTCTCTGGAATGCTGACCAAGGCGGATCAGATAATCTCCGGACTCCAGGATCCAGGCGGCCTTCTCCTCATCATAAGAAGCCAGCGATCTGGTTGGGATCTCGATAGACAGATCCTGATAACCGCCTGGCTCTAAAAGAGCGGATTTAGCATAGCCCTTCAACTCCTGATAGGGCTTCTCCAGCCTTCCGGCAGGCGCAGAGACATAGACCTGTGCCAGGCCCCGGCCCGCATAGCGATCTCCCGCATTGATCACTCTTACCTGCAGACGAATGGTATCCCCATCAAGCTCGATGTCATTTGCCTCAAGTCGGAACTTCGTATAGGACTTACCATAGCCAAAGGGATATTGCGGGGTCACATTAAAACTGTCATAGTACCGATAACCTACGTAAATTCCCTCGGTGTAGTACTCATCATCCAGATCTCCATTCCGATAACTGAAGCTGTCTGCAATCGGCGTATCTTCATAATTGACCGGCCAGCTTGTGGTCAGATGACCAGAGGGTGTTTCCTTTCCGGTCAGAACATCGGCCAGAGCATAACCCCCATAATTGCCGGCCTGGGACATAAGGAGAACCGCATCTATCCCCGGAATGGATTTGATTGCCTTCATATCAATGACCCCGCCTACATTAAGAACCAAAATCAGATTCTCATATGCAACGGCCAGCTTCTTCAAGGCCTCAATCTCCTCTTCGAAGAGATAATATTGTCCCGGATCAAGCCGGCGATCCGCTCCCTCTCCTGAATTCCTTGAGAGGACATATATGGCCGTATCTGTCAAATCCGTCTTGATATCGTCATCCTCAACAGATACAATTGCCGGCTCAATAAAAGGGTTCGTGAAAATATCCATAATTGCGCTCTGACCATTCCCGCGCAGGTTGGCAGTGATTTTCTCCTGATACTGGCGCAGCGCGGCTGCCACATTCTGACAGTCGCGATCAATCCACTCCTTCGTGACAACCTGATAACCGGCATTCTCCAGTCCCATCTCAACGTTAACGATCTCACGGCTGTTGACATCGCCGGATCCGGTCCCTCCCTTAATCGTGCGCCGCGCTCCATTGCCATAGAGAGCGATATTCCCAGATGCCTCCCGCAGAGGAAGGGTACCGTTATTCTCCAGGAGCACCATTCCCTGGCTTGCCATTCGCCGGGAACGTTCTCCGTTGCGCCTCTCCCTCTCAGAGACCTCTGGACTTCTGCTTGCATAAAGTTTCGCCATTCCTCACCTCATTTCTAATCTGCCTCATTGTTCCGACATGATTTCCTATATGATATAGAATTTCCTCCATAAAAACTTCAGTTTTCATAAACGATGAAATGATCTCTCACAGATATTGCTTTGATATGAATAAGAGTAACACAGAGTCCTGTAAATTTACCTGTAAACTTTGAGAACTAACCCGCAAATCGTTTGAAATACAAGGATATTTGCAGGAGAACAGATACTTCTTTGGGCTTGTTTTTCATGAGGAGGGGAAAGTCAATGTTGCTCTGCACCCGTGTGGGAGAACAGATACAATCGCAAAATCTCCTTGATGGGCTTCGACGATCTGTTGGACAATCAGCAGCCCAAGTCCATGCCTCAAATCAAGTCGTTCATCTGTGCTTTTCATATAATGAGGCTTTTCTTCCATCTCCTGCAGTTTTTCCGCAGAGATTCCTATTCCGTTATCTGTAACCGCCAGAATAAGTTTATTGTTGGATATTGCAAGAGAAAGGCAGATTTCACAGCCCTGCGGATTGTATTTCATGCTGTTCTGAACAAGATTGTTCACAGCTCGTAAAATCAATCTGGTATCACATTTTAATACAGTATTTTCGGAATCAGGAGTAATCTCAATTCTGATATGATAGCTGTCGGCAACTCCTGTATTCAACAAGTCAGCTACATAGGAGCGCAGTAATTTGGATAAGCGAATTTCTTCTTTATGAAGCGGTTGCATTTCATATTCCAACTGCGATACTAAATTCAAATCCTTTACCAGCTCTTTGATCTTTACGCTTTGTTTCCGTACGATTTCTGCCTGTTCCCGAATGGTCCTGCTGGCAGTTTCATTTTCTGCAATGCGGCCCGCATACCCCATAATCATGGAGAGAGGTGTGCGGATGTCGTGAGAAATACCGCTGATCCAGTTTGCGCGTGCCTCATTTTGTCTGTTCAAAATAGAAGAAGCCTTGGTCACGCTACTGGCAATTTCCGATAGTTCGCCGCTGATGTGAAGGGAAACTGTTTTTCCGTCCGCTAGAGTTTCTATAGCAGACACAATCGGTTCGGTACTGCGAACGATTTTACGTTTAGAAAAATAATAGGCCAAAAAGAGACATAGAACATCCAATGCAAACATTCCCAATGCAAAGACAGGGAATCGCCTGAGTATAGCAATGGAATAATAATTGCTGGTGAGTTTTGTATAACTGTCTTTTGGATACCCCAATATCAGCAGCCCGTCATCGGTGTTCCAGACAAAAACCGGGTAATCCTCAATATATCCCTTTGAAAACAGTGCAACATCTTGGATGGTATAGCTTTTCGGTACTTCATCGGGCAGATCAATCGACCAATAACATTTTCCATCTGCGTTTAGATAAAGCGCCCAAATATGATTCTGCCGGAGCTTTTGCAGCGCATTTTCCGACACTTGTTCCGGCGTGGCGGCAGCAGCAGTCATTTTCAGCATGGATTGCGGAGATGAATCTCCATAATCCTCGGTCACAATCTTTTGAAATGTCAAAGTGAATATTACTGCGTTAAGCAACAGCAATATCAAGATAAAGGCGGCAAAAGATATGAGGTGTTTCGATATATAATTTGCAAATGATCTCATAACATCACTTTCTTGCTGTCAATTTGTAACCCAACCCTTTAATCGTTATCAGGGACACAGGCTTTGATGGGTCGGTTTCGATCTTTTCCCGGACGCGCCGGATATGAGCATTAAGGCTGTTTTCATAGCCAAAGGGATTATCTCCCCATAGCGCTTCACAAAGCGCATCCACGGTAACAATCTTTCCTTCATTGTGGGCAAGTGTTTCGAGTAAGGTGTGTTCTTTGGCGGTTAAGGAAATAATTTCGCTGCCTTTATGAACTTCGGCCCGGCTAAAATCAATCGTACATCCATCTAAAACAAGCAGCGGCGCATCCTCTTTATAGGCGCGACGCAGTACCGCATAGATACGCAGCAATAATTCCTGCGGCATAAAAGGCTTTGAAATATAATCATCTGCACCAAGACCCAAGCCCGATAATTTATCTGTTGCCTCGTCTTTTGCTGTCAGGAAAATGATCGGTACATTACTAATCGTACGAAGCTGCTGCATCAGAGAAAAGCCGTCTCCATCCGGCAGCATGACATCCAGAACAATGAAATCAGGATTTTCTTTTTTTGCGATTAAAATAGCCTCTTTGACAGACGCAGCCGTAAAGATAGTTTCAAATCCTGCATCTTTCAATATATCTGTTACCATCTTCAATAACTCCTGTTCATCATCTACCAACAGGAGCCTCTTAGTGTGCAAAAAGGAATTGTCCATAGCGTTCTCTCCAATCTGATTCCCTGATTTTCATTATATCATCGGCGTATATTCTGCGGTCTCATCCCTTAAAAAGTAAGGTAAAAGTAAGGACGGGAGAATGTAGATGTCAGGTTGCAGTTATACCATAAAACCATAAGAGCATCGAAAGGAGATATTTCTATGGACTATATCATTACAACGGAACAGTTGACAAAGAAGTATAAGAATTTTACTTCGGTCAACAATGTTTCACTTCATATTCGCAAGGGCAGTATTTATGGTTTCCTTGGTCCCAATGGCGCGGGAAAATCCACAACTATGAAAATGCTGCTGGGCCTGACGGCACCGACAAAGGGCAACTTTACCATTGATAATAAGCAGTTTCCGGCTGATCGGATTACCATTCTCAAAGAAATCGGTTCTTTCATTGAAGCGCCGTCCTTCTATGCAAATCTGACCGGTCGGGAAAATCTCGATATTATTCGCCGCATTTTAGACTTGTCGAAAACCGATGTGGAGGATGCCCTGGACCTGGTAGGGTTGACCGAATTCGGTGACCGGCTGGCCAAAAAATATTCACTGGGTATGAAACAGCGTTTGGGTCTTGCCGGAGCACTTCTGGGGCGCCCGCCAATCCTGATTCTGGATGAACCTACCAACGGTCTTGATCCGTCCGGTATTCACGAAATCCGCAATCTGGTAAAATCCTTGCCCAGTCTTTATAACTGTACGGTGCTGATCTCGTCCCATATGTTGTCTGAAATCGAATTAATTGCGGATGATATTGGAATTCTAAACCATGGACGACTTTTGTTTGAGGGAAGTATGAATGATCTGCGTCAATATGCCCTGCAATCCGGTTTCGCTGCGGACAATTTGGAAGATGTTTTCCTTTCTATCGTTGAAAAGGACAATACAGAGAGAAAACGGAGGGCTAGATTATGAAAATTTGGGCAATCGAACTTCGGAAAGAAAAGCGTACCGGCGTAATTCCTGTCCTGCTGGCTGTTGGTGTTTTGGGAGCCCTCTACGCGTTTGTTAATTTCCTTGTGCGGAAAGAGGCTCTTCTAAATCTTCCGCTGGCTCCGATGGATGTCCTGCTGACCCAGCTTTACGGCATGATTCTGGTTTTGAATCTGTTCGGTATCGTTGTTGCTGCCTGCATAATCTACAACATGGAGTTTAAGGGAAATGCTGTCAGGAAGATGTATATGCTTCCTGTAAGTGTCCCGACAATGTACCTATGCAAATTTTTACTTCTGACGGTTATGTTTTTGCTTGCAATCGTGCTGCAAAACTTGACGCTTGCACGAATCGGCATGGCGGATCTGCCGGACGGAACATTTAAACTGAGTGCCTTGCTTTGTTTTGCCGGATATTCTTTTATCACATCCATGCCGGTGTTGTCATTTATGCTGTTGGTTTCCTCGCGTTTCGAAAATATGTGGGTGCCGCTTGGCATTGGTATCGCCGGGTTTTTAAGCGGTATGGCTCTTGCAAATTCCGATCTGACTCTTCTGTTGCTGCATCCTTTTGTGGTCATTCTCAAACCGGCGGTAGCCATGAGCGCCCAGCCTGATCCGACGGTTACACTTGTCGCTTTGGCGGAAACACTGCTTTTCCTTGCCATGGGTTTGTGGTTGGCGAAGTATAGACGCTACGAGTAGGAGGAATGAGAAAATGAGCTTTTGTGATTTACTCAAAATCGAGTTTATAAAAGTAAAACGATCAAAGATCGTACCCCTGATCTTTATTGCACCTCTGCTAGTGGTTACAACCGGTGTTGCAAGCCTAAGCCACCATTTTACCCCGGAATCTACAAACGCATGGTCTGCCATGTTCATTCAAAGTACACTGCTTTATGCGTATTATCTGTTACCACTCAGTATGATCGTTGTCTGTGTGATGATTGCAGGTCGAGAAACTGGAAATAATGGTATTCTGAAAATGCTGGCTTTGCCAATCAGCCGATATGCGCTTTCCATTGCCAAGTTCTGCGTGCTGGTATTTTATCTGTTCATGGAAGTAGTGGTCTTTCTTGTCGTCTTCCTAATTGCCGGGATGCTTGCAACACAGACAATGGGAGTGACAGAAGCCTTACCGGTCCTGTATCTGCTGCACCGGTGCCTGGGGTTGTTTCTGACAATGCTGCCGAGCATTGCAGCTATGTGGGCAATTACTGTACTGTTTGAAAAGCCGATTCTTTCTGTGGGATTGAATTTGTTACTTATTATTCCTGGCGTATTGGTTGCGAACACGCCGCTGTGGATTGTTTACCCGTATTGTTACAGTGGTTATCTTGTATCTTGCTTGCTCTATGACTTTACGGCAGAAACATCCGGCGCTGCTTTCGAGATGCTTCCCTTCCTGCCATGTGCGGTTGTAATGTTTGTTCTGTGTTTCGTATTGGCGGTTACCCAGTTTGGGAAAAAAGAAATGAGGTAAACCATCGTTGTGAGCCCGCTTTCGTCTTTCAAGATTTTACTCATCTCATTCTACAAATAGGACAATTGATCTGATCCATTTAATCCCCCTTCAGTTCCTCTGTTTTTAGGAAGATTAAATCCCTTCGAAGCCTTTCTACACAATGGTTTGAGGCGCTTTATATCAACACATTTTGTCCTATAACTCGAATAAGGCTCATGCGGCAATCAATATCTATTTGCCGTTGACGGCGGTAACAACACCAGCGGACGCTGCGTGCTATAAAGCTTGTAATAAAGCCGCACAAAGAATAAGTCCCCGGGGAACGGGGACTTACGAAAAGGGAGTTATGAAAAAGATTAATGTCGAAATGAATGTCGGTTTCATTTGACAGTATTTATGTTAGTTGGATTTCGTGTTCAAATTGTGTTAAAGTCGATAAGCTTCCAAAAACAAATATAAACAAACTATAAAAACATCGCCCTGAAAACACCTTATCCCAGTGTCCACACAGAGAAAGCGTTGAAATGGATTCGTGACTATCACTGCCGTAATCTATTTCCGCTTGCGAGCTTTACGGTAAACTGCGCACACAAAAAGGGTACTACAGGCATCCTGGCTCTCTATATTGTATCTTCGTCAAACTGGGATATCGTCCATTGCCCCTTCAACAGTTCTTTCCTCTTCGGAAGCTGTTTCACCTCCGGCTTATCAAAAGCTTCTTCGAGCAATCATCACACCAATCGGCGCAAGACCTCCATATACAAATTTCATTTCAACTACTGAAAAGCCATATTCCTCAATAAAATCTTCAAATTGCTCTTTATTCCATTCTTGATACATTTTAAATCCTAAAATAGACATTAACCTTTTTATAATTTTTCTTTGCTTTCCCTCTTTCCACAGAAAAGTCGGAGCAAGCAAAGTACCATTCGGTTTCAATACCCTGTATATTTCCTTCATTGCCTGATCTGGCCTGGGCATAATATGAAGCGCACTGGCAATGACGACACAATCAAATTCTTCATCTGCAAAAGGTAATAATGTTGCGTCGGCTATTTCAAATGTAAGGTTTTCGTATTCCCCACGTTTCCTCGCTTCCAGAATCATCTGTTCGGAAAAGTCTGTTCCAATCCAACTTTTCGTGTGCTTTGAAAGGCGAAACGACAGTTGTCCCGAACCACAAGCAAGTTCGAGCACATTCATTTCTTTATTCAGATAAGGACTGATGTATCCGCAAACTTTATCATAAACGCCTTTATCTTTCTTCATAAAAGCGGCATATCGCTTGGCAAATTTATCCCAAAATTTTTTATTGCTTTTATCATACATCGTCAGCACTCCTTTCGACATAAATGATCATAGCAACCTGGTTGTGTCAATAATCTTTCGCAAATTCATTTGCCATCGGCTTTGCACAAGTCAAACGGCAGCTTCGCGATCAGTTTCAGCTTGAAGCTCCTGATCGAATAAATGCTGCATGTTCAGGTATCGTTTGCTTCCCCAGGCAGATCCGGCTACATGACGCAGTCTGGCGCAGACGAGCATTAACGCGCTTTGGCCGTCAGGAAAGGCTCCGATTGCCCTGGTCCTACGTTTAATCTCGCGATTGACGCGTTCAATCGTGTTGTTCGTCCGGATTCGAAGCCAATGCTGGCTTGGGAAGTACATATAGGCAAGCGTCTCATCAACGCCGTTTTCGACGATCTCGGCAGCTCTGGATAGTTTCAGTTCCTTCAAGCGATCAGCGACTGCCTTGGCTTTCTGAGCCGCAACTTCGTGGTTCTCCTGCGCATGAATGGCCTTAAGCATCATGGATACTTCGCGCATCATTTTTCTCGGCGTTGCCGAGAATACGTTGCGGTAGAAATGAACCGTACAGCGCTGGTATTTAGCTTCTGGATAGACTTCACCAAGCGACTCCAACATACCGAGACATTTGTCACCAATGACGAGGCGGACACCTGTGAGACCGCGTTTTTTAAGGTCGATGAAGAAGTTTTTCCAGCTTTCTTTGTCTTCTTTCATGCCTTCACAAGCGCCTATGATCTCGCGATAGCCATCATGATCAACACCTATGGCGACAAGGATGGAAACGTTCTGGACCTCGCCACCCCAGCTGCGTTTCAGGAAAACGCCATCCACATAAACATATGGATAATCACCACTAAGAGGTCTGGTGCGCCATTCCTCGATGTGTTCGTAAACCTTCTTGTTGAGGTTGCTGATCGTTCCCGGTGAGACCTTTGTTCCCCACAGGGCTTCGGTGATGTTCTCGACGCGGCGTACTGATACACCGGCCAGGTACATCTCGATCAGTGCTTCTTCCACGGAGCATTCACGGCGTCGATACCGTTCAATGATGGCAGTCTCGAACTGAATCCCCTTCAGCTTCGGGACATGGAGAGTAACATCGCCCGATGTGGTCGTAAAGTTTCGGTCATAGTGCCCCGAATGATAGCCTTTACGATCGCCGCTTCGCTCGTATTTCTCGGCATTCACGAGTTCATTGGCTTCGTGATCAAGCAGGGCATTGAGGGTCTCTTCGACACTGTCGCGGACAAGATCTTTGAGATTATTCTTTATGAGATCCTCGTTCAATTGTATAATGTTACCAGACATAGTTATTGCCTCCTTTCGGCGATTAGAGTTGTGGTAACTTAATCATACCGATGGCAAGAAGCTATGTCTATTTAATTGAATTTGCGAAATATTTTTCGGGGAAAATCTCGCTCTCTGGTATTCCTGCACTCTTTTCCGGAAGGCTTCCACTTTGGAAAGCACCGGAAAGGTGCGGGAATGAATCAGAAGAACACAGAAATCGACACAAGTACCATGGGCGGAAGGATCAAGGCAATACGGATCCAGAAGGGATGGTCCCAGGAGGAGATGGGGTTCTGGATCGGGGTGAATAAGAAGTCCGTCATCTCGGAATATGAAAATGAAAAGAGAGCAGTCACGCTGGCAATGCTCCCAATCCTGGCAGATGTTCTCGGATCCACCATGAATTACCTGGTGACCGGACATGCTGCTAAAGAAGATCCGGATGTAGTCCTGGCAATTCAGCTGCTGAAGGACCTGAAGACAGAGAAGGGAAGAAAGGCAGCAATTGAACATATTCGGATTGTCGCATTGATGGAATGATGAGATAAACGAAGGCCAATTGTTCGAGTTTTGTGTATTTACTTTTGTGCTAATGCTAGATATGATATTAGCACGAAAGTTGGTGATACACATGAAATCAATTGAGCAACTGGTTGATCCCTCTGGAGTTATTTTAACCAGAGATGCAGAGGAGTCAGGAATCAGCAAATACGCATTATATGCCTTCCTTGAAAAAAACTCTTTTGAAAAGGTAGGGCAGGGAATTTATGTCTCGCCCACTGCCTGGGCTGATGAACTGTATATTTTGTCTCTGCGCTGCCCCAAGGGGGTTATTTCGCATGATGAAGCACTGTACCATTACGGATTAATTGACAGAGAGCCTTTGCAAAGAACAATTACGGTTTATACAGGATACAGTACATCCAGACTCACAAGGGGTGGAATAAAAGTCTTTACCGTCAAGAAAGAACTTCTGGGTTTGGGGAAGATAGTTGTTTCAACGTCATTTGGACATAATATCCCGATGTACGATATGGACCGGACAATCTGCGATTTGATACGAAACAGGAGCCGGTTTGAAATCCAGGATTATCAGATGGCCCTGCAGTCATATATCAGAAATAAGAATAAGGATCTTAACAAATTAATGGAGTATGCGAAAGCATTTCATGTTGATGCGAAGGTAAGGGAGTATATGGAGGTAATGCTTTAATATGTTAACGCAGGCATAGCTTAAAGGGAAAATCAAAAGCCTGGCAAAAAATAAAAATGCCGATGCAAGAATTCTAATGCGCTTATACATGATGGAGCGTTTTCTGGAAAGAATATCCAGATCTCCTTACGCGGACGACTTTGTTATTAAGGGAGGGATCTTGGTCACTTCCATACTGGGAATTGCTCAGCGATCCACTATGGACATTGACACGTCGATACGAAATTTTAATTTGACTGAAAATGATGCCCTCCAGATAGCGAAAGAAATTGGTGAGATAAATTTGGACGATGGGGTTACATTTGAGATCAAACATGCAGAACGGATCATGGATGACATGGAGTATCCGGGAATTCGACTGGCTGCAGATGCCATCTCAGATGGGATGATCACACCAATCAAGATCGATATATCGACAGGTGATGCCATTACGCAAAGGGCTATAGAGTATCAGTACAAATTATTGCTGGAAGATCGCTCAATTCGCCTTTTGTCTTATAACTTGGAAACAGTGCTTGGTGAAAAACTTCAGACAATCCTTGTTCGAGGTGTCTTAAATACCAGGATGAGAGATTTCTATGATGTTTACACGCTGCTTTTGTGTTATGGAAGAGACGTGGATATTGATGTATTTAGGGAAGCGTTTGCCGCAACATGCCGCAAACGAGAGACTGTCGGACTTATCCATGCCGGTCAGAAAATCATTCAAGGAATCCGGGACGATGGAAACCTCAGAAAATTATGGGAAGCCTATTGCAGGAAATATAGCTATGTGGCAGATATTTCCTATGAGAAAGTCATGGACAGCATAGTAAAGTTATTCGATTTGCTGTAATCAAAAGGGCATCTGTCCAAAGGATCGGATAATAATGCAAACTTAATGCTCGATTAGTGAAATACAGGAATCTGTCTGGGTCTGGTCGTAATGACCGGGCCCTTTTTCTATGTTCGGATTTTTTGAACCCGGGTTCACGGATTAGGGAACGAGAAATATCGGAAGATAACTTAATATAGATCATGTCAGAGAGATACAGACATGAAGCAGCGCGCAGCTTCGGTGTCACTACATCAGAGACAGGAAGATGGAGATGGCAGATGGAGCAATCAGAATCGTAGACAAATACGCCATGGCAGGCATTAAGGGGGGATAGAGATCATCCTGGATAATTATCCGAATTTCCTTGAGATCATGGACGGCTTCGAAGAGAGCCTGAAGTATTTGATCCCCAATGACCGGCGGGCGACAAGACGCAGAAGCATGGGGATCTTGGAGTAAGAGTACAGAAAACCGGCATCAGTGATCCTACAGCAAATGAAGCAATCGACAGGGTTATGCTTTCGGAGGCAATTAAAACAGGAAATCTTGACGAGGAGCTGAAGGGGATTGAGTGTCCGGAGCAATACAGAAGAGAAGCGGAAGTGATCCGGGAAATGCACAATGACTATTTTCTGGTAAGGGCTCAGATTAAAACGCTGCCCTGGTCGGATTTCAAAGTTCTGGATTCTTATTTGAATGGGTCACACGATCTTCTGAAACTGACAGATGAGACGGACTGCACTTACGACGGAGTGAAGAACCAGTTAAAGAGGGCCAGAAACCGGATCCGGCAGTCAACGGCACTTTATCTGGAGAAGAAGTATGAGAACGAATATTGGAGGGAGAAAGCATGAGAGCAAGAAAAGAAGTTGTAATGGCGACCATGGGCAGAGCGAAAAGATTTGTCAGATATGAGGAAGGGCTGCTCTTTACAGTATGGGAGTCAGTAAGTTCAAACAACTGGCCCATGAGGCTAAGGCAGTGTACAAGGTGGATAAGATCGCATTAGTGAATGATATTGTCGATAATGGTTGACAGATTTTTCTCAAGGATTTACAACCCTAAGCTGCTCCCTGTAAATTATGGTGTCGAACATGCGGCTTAGATAAATATTCCGGATACTTTTC
>ERZ773263.951-NODE-951-length-18593-cov-5.669112_pt1 | contig 18593 bp, 23 predicted proteins | sample MGYA00511076_ERZ773263 | MGnify/ENA primary metagenome ERZ773263 (study PRJEB29015, sample SAMEA2738155) | human oral metagenome | biome: human oral; feature: human-associated habitat; material: saliva | place: China | collected 2195 ... | reverse complement strand
ATCGCTCCTTTTCTTCCTACTTTAGTACATTGGCAAGAAGCGGAATGAGTTTTAAGCCGATAAGGACGATACCGCCTCCCGCCATCAATTGCTTCACGCCTTGGCTCTTTGCGCCGGGGTTGTCGTTCCCGTAACCTTCCATCAGGTTGATCACGCCCCACGCACCGAGTCCTGCTCCTACCGCCATTACCAATACTTTCAGTACATCTACTGCCTGTGTAAAAAATTCCATTTTATTCTTCCTCCTTGTTTTCTTTCTTTTCAATTTTGTTGTATGACTTCACTACAAAGTTTTTGTAAGTCTTACCGTCTTTTTCACGCTCTTTGAAATATCCAAAGATATGAATGAGATCGCCTTTTACAAAGTCTTTCGCTGTTTCCACCTTTTCACCGTAAGCGGCACAGTTGATATATTCCTTGCCTTTCCCGTACTTCTTTACAAGTGCAAAATTAACGACTTCTACCGTTTCTCCGTCTTTTTCAAAACTTGAGAAAATAGGCTCTGCAACCAAGTTGGCATTGATGTTCATCATTTCCTGCTTCATATTTTTTATTTCTCCTTTTCATTTCAAATAAAAAAAGCAACTGAAAGTTTAAGTTTTCAATCGCTCCATAACCCCGATATTAAATTTTCTCTGCCTGTTAAGTAGGACTTCTGATCCTGATCATCTTTCCTCCTGCTTTTTACATGAAAAAAGCAGCAAATCTATTTTTAGACTTACTGCTTATCATCACTGTTATTTACTTGTTTTTCTTCTTTTATCTTTTCTATCTTCTTCGTGTCTACAAAGTGAGTGGCATACCATTTTTCAATATCTTCAGAACCGCTCTTACTAAATCGTAGTTTGATAACCGGCTTTTTCCCTTGCCCGTTCTTTTTCTTAACCGCACATTTCTTATATACACAAGGGGAGGGCTTCAAATTCCCTTTTTTGGCATAGACTCTCATCTCATGTAGGATTGTGGACAACTTTTTAAGATTGATATTACATACTTTTTCCAAATATGGAACTTGTCCGTTTCTCCAACGCTCATAATTGACCTTTGAAAGTATTTCCAAATCCATAAGCACATCTACTGCTGTTGCATATCCTCGTATTTTTAATTGGTGATACATTGAGGAATGAACTTTTCCAATCAGTTCCTTGTCATTCAATAAAAATCCTCCTTTCTTGTTTTTCTTATCATTATACTAAATAGTGTGCATTTCAAACAGTACAAACTTTCCCTACACTCTTGTAATCACTGTATCTCCATGCAGTTTTGCTTTTCCTTTTCGCTTGATATAGCTCTCTATATCAAAGACATTCTTCTTGTCATAATCCTCCAAGAGCTTATAGTTCTTGTGTTTTGTAATGTCAAATTTATCCGATAGAAAAGGGCGGACGCCTCTAAGCTGAAAGATACATTTACTGCCGTCCATTACTGTTATTTCATCTTGGCTCATCAGTTCCTTACCGGTCTTTTGGTAATTAAGTCCAAACGACTTTTGATTCGATCTTGTTTCCGATGTGTTGTAAAGGTCGATGGTTTCTTTTCCCAGTGTTTCCGAAAGCTCTTTTAATGTTGTTTTCTCTTTCCCACCAAGAAACAAGGTACTATCACAGTTACCTACAATCGTGTCGGCGTTATCCTTGTAGATTGCCTTTAGCTGAGATTGTGCCTGTAAAATGATACTTGCGGAGATTTCCCTGCTTCTGATGGTTGCAATCAGCTTTTCAAACTTTGGAATTAAGCCAATATTTGCAAACTCATCAAGTAGGCATCTTACATGAACTGGCAATCTTCCACCATATACATCATCGGCTTTATCACATAAAAGATTAAATAGCTGTGAATACATAATGGACACTACAAAGTTAAAGGTATCATCGGTATCGGAAATGATAACAAAGAGTGCTGTTTTTCTATCTCCAAGTGTATCAAGTTCCAGTTCATCTTCACTCATTAAGTCCCGTAGTTCCTGAATATCAAAGGGAGCAAGCCTTGCACCACAGCTAATCAATATACTTTTCGCTGTTTTTCCGGCAGCAAGTTTATATTTTCGGTATTGCTTCACTGCAAAGTGTGTAGGCTCTTTCTTTTCCAATGCTTCAAAGAGTCTGTCTATCGGATTCATGTATGTTTCGTCATCTTCTCTGACCTCAGACGCATCGATCATATCAAGGAGAGTTGCAAAGTTCTTTTCTTCTCTTGGAGCTTCATAGAAAATGTATCCGATAAGTGCTGTATAGTAAAGTTTCTCGGCTTTCACCCAAAAATCTTCACCTGCTTTTTCTCCCTCGCCCTTGGTGTTTGCAATGATTGTCTGTACCAATTTGAGTATGTCTTTTTCACTTCTAAGATAAGCAAAGGGATTGTATTTCATACTCTTTTTGAAGTTAATGGTGTTTAAGATTTTTATCTCATAGCCATTATCTTCAAGCATCTTGCCACACTCAAGAACTATCGTTCCTTTCGGATCGGTTACACAATAGCTGCTGTGCATTTGCATAAGGTTTGGTTTTACAAAAAATCTAGTCTTGCCACTTCCTGATCCGCCTATGACAAGTACATTCTTATTTCTTGCATACTTTGGATTCGACGGTCTGCCGTTCATGGTTAATCGTTCTGTTTGTGTTAGCAAGATATTGTTTTGAAACTTTTCATCCATGTACGGCTCGATGTCTTTTTTATTTCCCCATCTTGCCGAGCCGTACTCTTTCCCTTGTCTAAACTTTTTCGCATTTTTCCCTTTGGCATAGATAATGAATTTAATTATAACAGCAACAACGATTCCTGTCAGTATATCCACCAAATAAATACTTGGCAGAAAGCTCATTGTATTAAGCTCTAATATCCCTTGAGAGATTTTATCTATGACATCTCCGCCGGTATAGCTTCTTACATGATGGGAGAAGATGTTGCCTACATAGAAAAATGCAAGATAGGGAATGTTCTGTTTAACAAACCTTGCCTTATCTTGCACTTTGAATAAGCCTTTCATGTCTTTTAATATTTTAGCTATCACGAGTCTTTTCACCTCCAATCAAAAGTAATAGGTAGTTCCTGCCTTTCGGTGTTACAAAGGTCTGTATTCCGACCGCTTCGCTCCCTTCTTTGCACCATTCCTTTACTTCAAAATATCCTTTGTTGTTCTTGGCATAGGGTAGAAGTCTATTTTTCTTATCCCGATAAATAAGTTCCTTGTCTATGAGGAATTGAATAAATACCTTTTGTGGGATATGAAGCTCTTTTGCTGTATTTCTGAAATTAGTAAGCAGATGGTTATTCACCAGTTCATCAAAATACTTGGCTTTCGGCTCTAAATCCTCTATTATTTTTTCTTTTTCAGCAATCAGGTGATTGGCAAGGAGTACCGCATTTGCCAATATTTCTTCATTGCTCATTTTTTCTTGGTTCTTGATATATCCGCCATTCTTACGAATGCTCGGTAGTACCTCTGTGGTTACCCATCTTTTAAAATCCTTTGCCTGTGGTAATTTAGAAGATAGGATCAGGGAGTATAATCCTGACTCATTGATGATTGATGTTTTTTGCATTCTTCCGATGGCGTCCTGAAATGGGACTTCATCTCTGTCCTCTGCATCTACATGATCTAATACCGCTTTTCTTCCTCTTGCATATCCCAACTTCTCGGCTACTTCTTTTCCGATAAAGAAAAACTCACCGTCTTTTTCAATTACAGTGAGTTTTCCAAATTCCATATTTTCAAATGTTATCAAGCTGCTCATAGGCTCTGCTCCTTTTGTTTATTCTTAACTTTATCCTTAGAAACGGTATTTTTTGCCATCTCTTTAAACTTCTCGATATTTTTACGAATGGATTCTTTCCGTTCCGTTTTTCTTTCTGATCTTGCAAGAGCATTTTTAAAGGCTTTCTCCATCATTTTCATATCTTTGGCTTGAAAAAATACGGCGTATTTGCCTGTTTCCTTATCTTTCATCACCGAAAACTTAACCCCGTATTTGTTCAATTCTTTTTTCAGTTCTTTCAGTTCCGCTTCTTCTACCGGTATTTCTTCCAGTTGTCCTTTTTTCGCCATATCTTTGAGCTTGACTTCATTTCCGTTTACTTTAACGAGTTTTTCAAGTCCTCCCAGTTTTTTTGCTTCTTTCATCAGTTTTTTCAGCAGGGCTAAAAGAAGTTTTCCGGTTACTTTGGCAGCCTTAACCTCAAGGCTTAGTGTCTTTCTTGCAATTTCTTCGTTAATCAACTTCTATCACCTCCGTTTAGTAATCGTTCTTTATTTCGGTTTAACTTCTCTTTTTGAATTTTCTTCCTGTGATCTTCTCCGATAACCATCACCGGAATACACATCTCTATAATCCTTGAGTAGATACGCTGATATTCCACGCTTTCCGTGCAGTTTGAAATGGTGTCGTAGGAAAGATTGGTTGTAAATATGGTCGGTTTTTGTTTCAGGTATCTGTTATTGACAATGTTATAGACCTGTTCTTTGGCATAGCTGGTATCTCTTTCTATTCCCAAATCATCTAAGATGAGAACGGAAGTATTTACAAGCGATTCGATATACTCATTTTTATCAAAATCAAATCCGCTTTTTTGAAGATTGTTAATTATCTGAGCAAAGTTTCTTATCTTTACACTTATCTGATACTGCTCTATGAGTGCATTGGCAATGGAGCAGGCAAGATATGTTTTTCCGCTTCCGACTGAACCATAGAATAACAGTCCGATATTTTCTTTTTTCATCTCCTCATACTCTTTTACAAAGTTTTTAGCAATGATAAGGCTTTGATTTTCTTCTCCCTGATAATTTTCAAAGGTGTATGTCCACTGAATAAGGGAGGCAAAACAACTTCTTTTTAATCGCTCAATCTCCATCTGCTTTTCTCTTGCCTTTTGTTTGGCTTCTCTGTCTCTGTCGCACTTGCAGGAAACTTTATAGATTCTCTTTTTACCGAGCATCTCCAAGGCTTTTCCATCTTTTCTTTCATGACAGTTCTTGCAATAGGCGTGTCCGTCTTTGATATATTCTCTTTCCGGATCGTAGGAATACTCGGTATCCTCAATCATTATTTTTTCCATCTCACTCATCATAAATGCTCTCCTTTGTCATATTCTTCCCATGTCGGGATATTGGATGGCTTATCCGCTTTCTTAGTTCCCTGATCCTTATAAAGCCATGAAAGGATTGTTGCCTTATGGTCTTTATAGGTCTTTCCGGTACTTTGAATATAGGCTGACAGGCGTTGAATGTAATTGTCAAACTGATAGCCTAATACTTCTTTCAGTTCTTTTGCTTCTTTTTCTGTGAGAAAAACATTTTGAAATGTTCCAAGTCCGGTTTGTCCCTTACTAAAATCAGTATTACTATAATCAGGTTTATTTATATTAGTATTACTACTGTGTAGATTCTTCACTTCTTGAAGTGTAATTTCTACATCTCTGGAGTGTAAATTCTTCACTTCTGAAGTGTAATTTTTACACTCGGAGCGAAACACACTCATAAAGTCTTTCACATAAATGATGTTCGGCTTTCCAAGTCCCTGTCTTTTTCTCTCAATCAGTCCGATTCCCTTCGTGTTGGCATCAAGCTCATTTAGAATCTTTACCGCTGTTTTATTGGACTTGTTTAACATCTTCATGATTTCTTCAACCGTAAACACGATGTAAACTCTACCTTGCTCGTCAATCCAATCATTTTTGAATGACAGGCTTGAACGCTCTAATAAACAGGCATAGAGTATTTTGGCATCGGAAGATAAATTTTTATATAAATCTTCGGTTACCAAAACCTTGGGTAACATATAAAAGCTAAATCTCTCCGTATCCCGATTATAGAAATAATCAAAGTCCATCTTTCACCTCCCACCCTTCTTTAAAATTTGCACGAAAAAAGACGATAGTTTTCTCGCTATCGCCTTTGGTAACCATTTTTATAAAATTTTTTAGATTGATTTTATGGCTTCATTGATTCCTTGTATAAAAGCTATGATTGCTGCTCCAATCATCGGTATTCCGTAAGGGCTTAGCAGAAATCCAAGGATAAGTGCTTCTATTGCTGCTTTTGTATCGTGTAGCATAAAGAACGAGCCTATGGCAGCAAATACACACATCAGCATAAGCAAATATAGGATTGCAGTTCCTACGCTAAGCAAGAATGTCAGAAAGGCAGTCAAAATGCTTAACAGCAAACTGATTGGGAACAAGATTATTTTTATTATCCATCTCATAAAACTCTCACCTTCCTTGTATCGGAAAGGCTGATGTAATGGCTTGAAATATTTTTGCATACCATAAATGCCTCCTTTTAGACCTGATTGTTTGATTTTTACAATTTTAAAAATAAGGATACAGTGCTGAAAGCCCCGAATTATCAAGCTTTTTTCTCTGTATCCCTATTATATCTCAAGCCCATATATCATAAACTTAAACTTCACCATATCTAAACAAAAAATATTACTTACTGAATCTATTTTATTTTTTGTACAATATTTAGTTGTTCTATTACAATATATCTCTTTCATCATTAACAAGCTCCATACTTCCGACAATCTTTTCCTTACTATATTTAAAATAACCTGCTCGTTTCTGCCATTTCTGATTTCTAGCTCCAAAGAAAAATTGTTTTTCACCAATAACCCTCCAAAAAGCTTGAAATCCGGTTTTCTCTAAAAATTCATCAAAAACATCTTTACGAATTACAATTTCTTTATCTTTATTTCCCAAAAGAGTCAAATCTAACGCAACCAGCTCTTCATTTCTATAAAAAATTCCATTTACATCCTTTTCATACAAATACATTTCTTGAATTATCTGTCCTGCTGGAAGCAACAATGAAATTGATTCTTCTTGGGAAGCATCATATTCTTCTTCCCATATGAAATTTATTGCAGCTGTAAAAGCATTTGCACATGAATCTCTCTCCTCATTAACATTATTTTCAAATTCTGAAATATAACCTGGACTCCAAGCATATTCTCTTGAAAATAATGAATGACAATTTGGAATATTATTATACTTACTAATATCAATTAAATCTTGTTGTTTGAATGTCTTTTTTTCTTCTTTAGTTATATACATAGTTGATATAATCCATATACGCTGTTCTCCCTTAGAAAAGTTAAAATTAGAACGTTCATTTTCTTCGGGTTTGAATTCGTTCTCCTGACACAAGTAGAGGGATATCCACTCTCTTCCAATCTTATCTGTATGGATAAATCTTTTAGGAAAATCTTGAAACATTTTATCGTTTTCTATAATCCATCTATAAACTTCCTCTTCTGAAGAATGAATATCACAAAAAATTTCATCTCCATATTGAGGGATTAAAAACTTAGGGTAATCCTTTTTAACACATATTTTTGTATTCAATGTAGGATCAAAATCCCTCACATATGGATTCCAAGGACCTTCATATACTACTCCAACTTTATCACTTCCACTCCAATTTTTTATATTGTGAGTATCAGAAACTCTCGCAAGAATATTATACATCGCTATCCATTGATACTTTTTTCCAATTCGCTCAATTTTCTTAACATAATATCTATTATAACTATTTTTACATTTGTCATAATCAGCAAAGTAATCTGTATTGTAGCCAAGTTTATCTAATATATACTGAATCGAATAATAATATATATTAACCATATCTAAATCAACAAAATCATTTAATGCAGACTGAAAAATATATCTCCCAAAATCACCATACATCCCTATACCTTTTACATTTATATCAAATTTCATAGAACGCAGTAATGGATATAAACCATTTTCTAAATATTCTTCAGCACTATAATCAACTTCCTCAACTATAGGAATTGGCTCTGATTTATAAGGAGGCTTGATTTTTGGTAGTTGTATGTTATCTAGATCATTAGGAAATTCAAAAGCATATCTTTCTATAATAAGACGAGCATAATCCCTCAATAAGATATCTGGATAAACCATTTTTTTATCAAAAATTTCATTATATATCCACTGTGCTAAAAGTTTAAATGCTAGTTTATTTTCATTCTTTCTCCTCATTACTACACCAAATACTACTGCATATAAGCGTTGTAAAATATAAGGATCATTAACTTCCTTAAATATTTCCAATAACTGCTTACAAACTTCAAAATGGTCTTTTAAAATTTCAATCATTGCTTTTGATACTCTATCTCTTAAATATCTATTTGATGAAGAAAGCATCCAAGAATACGTAATAGATAATAAATATGCTTTATTATCTGACAAACCTTCTAATGTATTTCCACCTTCAATATAGTATGCAAGATTAATTATTCTATTATTTTCATCATAGTCATTAATAACTCTAGTCCAAAAAAAGTCTCTTTTATTCATTTGGTATCTAATTAAAAACTTTGTTAATCCTAGTGAATTAAGCTCACTTTTTTCCTTCGTAGAATTTTCAATAAATACTTCCAACAATCTCTTTGGGTCCACAGGATACTTTCTTAGAATGTTAAGAAAATTATCATATGTAATGTATGAACTTCTCCATATAAAAGAAGAATAATAAGCATCTATCATCCTATTCTTATCTTTCTGATTTTTTACCTTATCAATTAAATCCTCAAGTCCATCTTCTTGCTTTATAGAATACAAAGACACAAGCATTGTAAAAATGGAGTAGTTCCCATAATTATTTATATTTCCTTTATTATCAATATCAAATAAAACTTTCTCACAATATTCTATTATCTTTTCTTTACTTTTCTCTCTATCTAGAATTTTAGATGCTTTCAAATAATCTTCCAAAAGATTATAACCTATATAAAAATTTTCTTCGTTATCTTGAACAAAAGAAGTTAATACACCAGATCTTTCTATTGCATTTAAATATCCAATCTTATTTGTTACTCCATATACATCCCATGCATGTAATTCAAATAGCTTTTGCTTACTAATAACTCCATCTATTGATAAATCAAGCATTTCATAGATTAATGGTTTTAATAATCCTACCTTTTCTGACTCAACAGCTTTGGACCCTTCTTGATCAGCTTTTTCTAATATTTTATTAATAAGCGAATGCAATCCTTCTTCCTCAACACCGTAAACACTACAGAACCATGTCAAAAATAGTGGGTTAGTCATCTCTGAACGAAGATAGTATTCTGGTGAAAAAGGTATTCCATAACTAGATAAAAACTCATATATTTTAGATGGTGATTCGTCAAAAAATCCACTATGATTGATTGTTGCTATTTCTCCTGATGACTTCTTATCTAATACACTTTGACTTAGAGTCAACTCTTCAAATCCTGTTCTTAAAGAAACAACCAGTTTTACATTATTATATCTTTTTAAAATAGCTATAACACGATTTATACCATTCTTCCAGCAATCTCGGTTCCTACTTTCATTAATCGCATCAATAAAAATTATAGCATCTTCACCTTTCAATAATGACTTTTCATCCATTATAGAAATAAGTGATTCAAAAGTCAAGCTTTTACTTAGTCCGTCTAAATTGTTCATTATTTGATTTTCAATATTTTCATCCGAAATAAAAGTTTGACCTAAGAGCAGTAAAGAAAGACGATTATTTTCTACCATTTTCTTTGCAGAAATTGCCAACAATTGAGATTTCCCAGTTCCCATTTCTCCTGTAATAATTGCAACTTTACTGCTAATTAAACTTGTTTCTATTCTTGAAAACTCAAAGAGTGATACCACATCAAGTATACTTTCTATTGTAAATATCTCATTCCTAATTTTTTTATATTCTTTATCTTCATATGAAAAACTTTTGAGCTTGTCTTTTATAATAGCTAATCTATCTCTTAATTTAGTAAGTACTTCATTGCACTCTTTTTCAAAAAGATTTTTCCAATTAAGAGCATATGTGAATGATTTAATATCAATATCCGCTAAAGATTTTATCCACTTAGAAAGATCAGATATCTCATTCATATACTTTCCGTTGGAACTACTCATTAATTCCTTAAGTCTTGCTAGTATATTTTTCTTCTTTGAATTCACTTTATTAATTCCATCTGCATCTCGTAAAAAAAGTGAGATATTACTTTGTGCTTCTGTGCTTATATTAAATAGCTGATTATATCTTTTACCCATATTTTCAAGACTAAGATTAATATTATCTTTAAACCATTTATCATCTAAACTATCAATTCCAAAATAACATGATAGTATGGATGGATAATTCATAGAAAGATCTAAAATTGTCTGTCCCGTAACTAGTTTAATTTCAATATTCGCTGAATTTAATCTTTTCAAAATTTCTATGTATGATTTACAGGTCTTTGTAACATCTTTATTGCAATAAAGATAAATTAAATCAAGTTTCCCGGTATAATGGCTTATAACTTCATCAATAGATTTTTTTATCTGATTATATCCAACTGAATTATCAAAATATTTAGCTTGAAAGCTAATCCTAGTATGACCATCTTTTGCAAATACTGGTTCAACCTCTATTCCTGGATGATTAGAGTCAGAATGAAGTATAGTATTTTCCTGACAAAACTCTCTTATAAAGAGAGAACGAGAAAGATTTTCAAATACTTTATTCTTATCTTCATGAAGATGATTGAAATTGTTCCACGTTAATTTATATTGATTAGCTCCAATCATTATAACGCTCCTCTATTAAGGTTTCATTTTTAAACCTATCGAATTCGATAGGTTTAAAATTTATACTATTCATTGATTCCCACAAACCTAAAAATTCAATTGTATCTTTACTTCTTAACCAATTGTTAATAACAATAAAAGGCTCATCACTTTTATATCTAGCAATATCTGTTAGACTTATATAGTCATTTTTAAAGTCTTCTGTATAGATTTGAATTGCAAATCCTTTTGCTGAAATTTGATCTTTAGTTATTCTTGTCACAATTGAATCTCCCCCTCCTCCAAGATTTATTTATCATAATTCTATCATATATCTTAAAAATTTTCTATACGAGTCGAATTGCATACGGTTAAAATTTATTATTCCCTTGTTATCAACAAAAAAAGATAGCATTTTTGCTATCTATTTTACTTCTGAAACTATTAATTATAAGGAGCTAGAATTAACTTTCCATCTACATATTCTCCCAAAAATACATCACTATATTTTTCTAATCCTTGTTTTTTAATTTATAACAACTATTTTAGTAAAAATTTTCTATAAATCTTTTATAAATTTCTTAAACCAATTATCCAAAAAATTCATTTGTTCTTCAGTGTGAAAATAATGCTCTCCATTTTTCATAATAATAAGACTAGAATTAGTTTTATTTGCAAAATTCGTCATAGTCTCCAAAGAAGTTAGAAAGTCATTTTCTGCATGGAGAATATCTGTTGGTATATTCCAAACTATCGGATTATTCCTAACATAAGTAAGATAATCCCAAGACAAAGTTTCACCAAAGGATGTTGCAATTTCTTTTTTATTATATAATTCTTCCTCTGAAACATTAGACATTTTCATCATATTTAAAATTATTTTTTCCATATCTACAACTGGTGAAATAAACATAGCTTTTTTAATTTTCTTATCCGATAATGCAATCATAGAATAATAAGCTCCCAAACTATTTGCTATTAAGTAAATATCATCATATTCAGAGACTATGGAATCAAAAAACTTTGAAAATTCTATCTTGGCATCCCAAGGAAATTCAGATTTGTAATCAAAGCCAATAATTTTATATTCATCACTAAAAAATTTTTTATAATGTTCTGCTTCAACAGAATTTCCGCCTTTCCCATGTATGTATATAACTGCATTTTTCATTATAACACCTCTATTTTTTATAAAATTCGGGATTAAATACAATTGTTCCATATTTTAATTTAGGTAATTTAATTATCTCATCATATAATTTATTAACTTCTTTAAACGGCTTAATAGATAAATGTTCTATATTTTCAAGACTTAAAAGTGGAGTGTAATCCTTACTTTTTACAATACTTGTAAAAAATCTAAAAAATCTTAATTGCTTCATATCTTTCAAAAAATCAATAGAATTTATATGAATATTCTTTGGAGCAAAACAATCCCCCTCAATTGTGAGACTTTCTAATTTTTTAAGATTTGTAAGTGGACTATAATCATCAATTTTTTGAAAATTTTCAACTGTTAAAGCTACTAAATTTTCTAATTTCGAAATTGGTTCAATACTTCCCACACTTGAACCTGAGCCTAAATGAAGGAATTCAAGATTTACAAGATTTGAAATCTTTGAAATATCTGGATAAACTCCCCATTTAATATATAATTTTTTAAGATTTTGTTGTGAACAAATCGCATTAAACAACTCTTGTGGCATTCTTGTACAAAATGTAAGTTCTGTAAAAGCCGTTGGATTTTTAATTAAAAAATCACACCATTCATTTACAACATTTTTTCTTGCCTTTGCAGTTTTATACTTTGAATTAGAACTATCATCCAATTGAGTACAATTTATTATAATTGCACTTTCTCCATTATATTCAGAAACCTCAACAATACTTCTAGGTCTATTTTCATTTTTGAAGTAATAATCATAACCGTATATTAATTGTTTTTCATTTAAAACCATTTTTTACTCCTTTCTATTTAAGAAGATTATATCTAAATTTTCATAGCAAATACTTTATTATGATTATATCATAAGTATATATTTCATTCAATTTAAGTTATATGCTTGTGGACTTTAGGGGATTTACATAATTTATGTATCTTCGATACATTTACTTTTGCTAAAGCAAAAGTATGAGATCTCCAGAGCAATTGTATCTAACGATACAATTACCCCGTCAGACCTACTTTTGTTTACACGTAAACAAAGTTAGGGCTAGATTCACTTCGCTTCGCTCCGGTCGAGATGACGTGTTTGGGAAATATCTTCGATTAAGGGCTTAACGTTAAAAGTAAATAAACTTCAAATATTATTAAAAAATGAATTTAAAAATTGCATAAAAAATAATATAATTCACGTGACGATATTAAGCAAAACAACGCCCCTAACACGTCATCTCGACCGAAATGAGTGAAACGAATGGAGCGGAGAGATCTCACTACTATTATTTGTTTACAAATAATAGTAAGTCCTGTAAAGGACTTATAAACGATATAACATTTATATAACTTCAATGAAATTATTCTAAAGACTTTTAATGAATAAGCCTTTATTAAGGGCTTAACGTTAGTAATAAATAAAATTCAAACTCTATACAGCAAAAAACAGTAAATCTTACGACTTACTGTTTAAAAGAATTCTTTAAATTCTTCTTTAAATTCTAATATTTCATCTTCAGGAAGATGATGTATATAGTCATTAATGTCATTTGAGTCAGTATAACCACTTAATATTTTATCAGGACAATCATAACCAAGTTTTCTTGCAACATGTACTGCAAATTCATTAAATGCATTTCCAACAGCTGTTATAATATTTCCATCTTCAACTACTGATTGTGGTAAAAAATTATTTTCTTCAATAAAGGCAAATGATTCTCTCATTTCAACAAATAAAGAATCCGTATATTTTTTACCTTTCAACAAACCTGCTTGTGCTAAAAATATCGGACTAGAACAAATTGCACCAATGACAAAACTATCATCATTTACAAAACTTTCTAAAAATTCTTTGATTTTTTTATTTCGTATTGGTTGTCTTAAGTCGCTACATCCTGAAAGAATCAAACAATCATAATCATCTTTACAAAATTCAGAACAAGTTTTTACCGGATTTATCAAAATTCCTTCTTCACTCCTAACAGGGCTTAATTCTGTATATATTACATCGGTAAAAGTATCAAAATACCAACGAAATATATACATTAGATTTGCAATTTCTTGCAAACTAAAATCAGGATAAACCAATAATGCAATTCTTTTTTTCATTTCCTATACCTCCATTTTTTCTTTTTACCTATACATAGCCAATTCTATGCTATCCATGTATTGCCCTAATGACATATTGAATTTCTTATAGTCTGCCTCTTTGAACTCATCTGTTGCACAGGCAACGGAAACTCTTACAGTTTGTAATTGATTAAAGAATGTTATCATTAATGGAACTTGAATAATCTTTGAAACTCCTCTAATAGTCATTGTTCTTGCTTCATCCAATTGTAAAATTTCTTCTTTCGAGCAGATATTCACCTTATTATTATCAACTAGAATTTCTACATTATCATAATATTCGTATGCTAAACTAACTGCTTTACAAATATTCTCCCAGCCAACTTTATATGTCAAATTATATTCAGCTAAAAGCCAATCATTTTCTTTTTTTACGCCCAATAGTAACATAATCTCTTCTCCTCCAAATTTATTTAAACTTAAATAAGTCCTTCAGCATTCATACGAATTGCATAGAACTCCTGAAATGTATCCGGCTCATTTTCTATTGTATCTTTCATTTGAATCAACTTTCTTTTTCCAACTCGTCTATCTAAAATCGCAAAAATTCTTACTAGTAAATTTTCACTTTTTAGGCTCATTTCTATGCTTTGATTGTCAAATTCTGCAAAGGCTTTATAAAAACAACGTTGGTCAAATACTCCCAATTTTAAAGCTGTATCGTCCATAAATGCATTTTCTTTTTTCATTCTTTCTTCGTATTTTTCATCTTTAGGAAATAAATCGGCTTTAAACCAGTTATTCCAAAAACAACCTTTGATGATTTCTTTTCCGTCATATCTTATTGCTGCTCGTCCCTCATGGTCCGGACTTTTGCTATAAGTTGTAGCAAAATATTGAATATGCCCTTGTAGGCTTTCAGCAAGATATTCTATTTCAAGTTTTTTCCTAATACCGCTCCAACTAGCCAATATTATCTCCCCCTTTCTAATCAATTTTATTTAGCTATATTTTGACTATTTTCTAAAAATAGAAATCGGAACAAAATTTACGTAAATAGAAAGGCCAATGCAAATTAATACATTTTTAGAATCTCCAGGCATTGTCTCTAAAAACATTCTCCAATTTCCTCCAGTAAAATAAGAATTATAAATTATAGCGGAATAAATAAAATTAATAGAGCATAATGCAGTTATCAACAAACTTATCCTTTTAAAAACTATGAAATTTTCATCTCGAAATTCCTTAACACGACCTATTAAGGCAAAATTAATTCCTGCAATTGCAATTATTAACCACATATCTGCCTCCTAAAAATATTTTCTTATCATTTTATATTTTACATCATATTTATTAACATTTCAAATACAAAAAAACAGTAAATCCATATTGACTTACTGTTTAAATTATTTTTCTATTTCTTATCTCTAAAAAGCGGAATCGCATTTATTAAAATAGACATAAAAACGCAAAACCATAATATCCTACTAACTGATGGAACGACATCCATAAGTGCACTCCAATCTTCTTTAAGGACATAGCTTGAAGCTTGAGAATAAAATGCACATACAGTCAATGCTGTTAGTGATAAACTTATAAACCCGAACCATTTTGAATTTTTATTATTAAGTGAAAATACAATATTCAATATTGCAAAAACTATCGCTCCAATACCAATTATTAACCACATATTGCCTCCTTAAATTCCACTTTTATTTGCTAATTTATATTTTACATCATATTTATTGATAATTCAAATATAAAAAAACAGTAAATCATATTGACTTACTGTTAAACTGCTATATTTTAGCTTGAATAAAATCAAATTTATAAATCTCTACGCAAATAAATCATATCTACCAATTGGATACCGTCTTCATATATTGGGTGATTATAATTTTCCGTAAAAAATTTTTTGATAGTATGGGAGCGAGAAAATCCACATTTCAAATAAAAATCAATAGTTTTAGGACTATCTCCCGTACCAACTTGTAATGTAGAAAATTGATTTTTATATTTAGTAACAACAAAATCAATTAGAATTTTTCCGTAACCCATTCTTTGAAAGTTAGGGTTGGTAGCAATGTTTTTTATTTCAAGAACTCCATTTCCCTCATCAGTAATCACACATTCAGATTTAATACCATTATCCTCTAAAATAAACATTATTCCTCTATCAATATATTTGTCAATCATATCTTCTTGTTCATCAGCAAGAAGCAGAAGCTCCATATACTGCTTTTTGTTTTTTCTAATTTCCAATATCTTCATAATTTTATCCTACAATTTCAACTTATTTAATCCTTTATATTCATCATCACATTATTATACATATTTTTCAAATCTAGACTGTTCAATTACCTTATCGCCAAGTAAAGTAATTGCCTTTTGTGGACATAGACTTATACATCTATAACACATTGTGCATTTGTTTTCAGGAACAGCTTTTTTATCTTTTATGTGAATATTTTTCATCGGACAAACCCTACTACATAAACCACAACCATTACAATCATCGTTTATTTTTAATTTATCGGTATATCCCATAGTTTTACGATAAAACCATAATCTTTGACCAAAAAGTCCCTTCAAATGTGCTATGAAAGATAGTCCTTCTCTTGGATATTTTCCATTTTTAATCTGTTCTGCAACTTCTTCTAATCGCTTATCTGCATTTTTTACTATTTGCCTATTTTCTTCAATAGATTTTTTCAAAAGCTTACTGTCGCAAACGGAGTCAGGCATTTTTATCTGTATGCCTCCCAGAATTTCTGCTCCATATTTTTTTAAAATTCTTGCAGTACATCCCGTTCCATCTCCACTGAAAAGTCCCATTGTATTTACACAAAAAACTTTTTTACCTTTCCACAAGAAACTGTTTTTCACAATAAAATCTCTCACCATAAATGGAGCATTGGAAAATTGAGTTGGATAGCCTAAAAAAATTACATCTTCTTTCTTTAATAAATCTAGAATCTGTGGATTTTCCATAGGAACACATTTTGACTTATCATCTATCAAATTTACAAGTTTTTCAACACAATGTTTTGTGTTTCCTGTTCCACTTAAATAAATGCCTATCATATATTCCTCCAATGAATTCTAATCTACCAATTTTACTTTTCTATATTATATAAAAATTCTTCTACTTTTTCCAAATATTCTTTTGGCTGATCCCCGTGAATGTCGTGCATAGAATCGAATCCCTCAATTAAAGTACTACCTTTAATCAATTCTTTAACATGCTTTGCATCTTTTTCATCCATTGCAGAAATCAGAAGTCCATCTTTATTATAATATGAAGGAGCTGTATTTTTTGGTGGTTTTACATGTAATATACAAGTTGGAACAGTAATTTCTTTTAACAATTCCTCTTGTTTTATTCCCTTAAAGAAACTGAAATCATAGAATGCATCTCCGAATCTTAAGTCATAATCACCTGTTTTATCTTGTAAATTAGCTGTTAATTGAAGTAAAGTATTTACTCCTAACTTTGGTGGATAATACCAAATAACCGGTATTTTAGTCTTATCCTTTTGAAATCTTTTCATTGCAGGTTTAGCCACAATTTTGTCCCAATTATCTTTTCCACCCTCATTAAATAGTTTTCGCATCGGATCATTCTTTAGATAATGTTCAAAATAAGTAGTATTAGGTTTTTCAGTTAAATAATTGTGAATATTTTCAAAAGTTTTATAAGAAAATGTATTTTCAGCACGTCCTTTTTCCGTTGCAAAAAATGGTCCGTCTTCTAAAATAATCGCTTTTACATTTTGCGGAAATTTAGCACCTATATAAGCAGTAATAATTGCACCTGATGAATGTCCTGAAATAATTGTTTTTTCTCCAATTTTTTCTTGAATAAATGATGCGATATCATTTCCTATGCTTTCAATATTATATAAATCAGGATTTTTACTTGACTTTCCATGTCCATAATAATCAAGTGCAAATACATGATATTTTTTTACTAATTCAGGAAATATAGTACGATAATCCTTCCAATCTACCATTTGTCCATGCAATAATAGAATAGCCGGACCATTCTTTGGACCTTCAACATAATTTATTACATTTCCATTTTTTAGATTAAATTGTTTCTCTTCTAAACCTAAACTTGAAGCCTTGTTCTTCCTGAACTTTTCACCTGAATAGTCATAATTTAGATTATAAATTGCATATATTACAATAAAAACAACTACAACTAAAACTAATATCACTATAAATTTTAATATCTTAATCTTCTTCACTTAAATCACCTTGAATATTCATCAAAAATTTTGATGCAACATCTCCATTCATAATGGCTAACCCTCTTCTTTCATCTCCAAGAATTAACAAATTATCTCCAGTTTCTATGGAGAAAATTTTTCTTGCCTCTTTTGGAATAACAATCTGTCCCTTAGTTCCTACCTTCGCAGTCCATGCATGTAGTTTTCCATCTTTTTTACTTTTCATATCTACCTCCGTATAATAAGTATGTTTATTCATACTTATTATACTACTTTAAGATTTATAAATCAAATTTAAACAAAAAACAGTAGATTTTAATTTCTACTGTTTAAATAAATTTATCTTCTTTAAATATTTTCTATTTTTATAAGCAGATAGCTCTTTTATTGCAATGTTTAAAGATAGCTTTGATTTTTCTTTTTCTTTTAAAGAACCTACTAAGACGATTTTTTGTTCAGGTAATTTTAATATATATGTCGTATATAAAATTGCCTGTGGTTGTGGAAATTTTATCTCCAATTCTCCTTTTTGGATTTTGATTTTTTCATTTTTCATTTTTAAAATTGCATAATCATCATATAGC
>ERZ773263.948-NODE-948-length-18605-cov-6.095148_pt1 | contig 18605 bp, 10 predicted proteins | sample MGYA00511076_ERZ773263 | MGnify/ENA primary metagenome ERZ773263 (study PRJEB29015, sample SAMEA2738155) | human oral metagenome | biome: human oral; feature: human-associated habitat; material: saliva | place: China | collected 2195 ... | reverse complement strand
ATTGTTGAGGGAGCCTTTGTGGAGCTCACGAAACACTAATGGCTATCAAGCAGTTATTGTATATAAGGATAGGATTTTTTATATTTATTTTAAGAAAAACTACTAATTTAGCTAGGAATAAGTTATTTCTTTATGTCAACTTTCTTATTTTCTGAATATTTATAATAAAAAATAAATGAAATTATAAAAAAGAATACTGAACTTAATGAAGCTAAATAAATTCCATTTTTTTCAACCTTACTAGCTCCACTTGTTATTGCTGACATTATACTAACACCATTACCCATAACTAAAATTATTGGTAGAGTTACTATTGAAATTAAAAATGAAGTTTTCATAAAGAAACCTTGTATTCCAAATGAAATTCCCTCTATTCTTGCTCCTGACTCCTCACTAATTTGTGTACTTATTTCACTTAACATTGCAGGTGGAAAAATAAATGCTGCCCCTGCAAGAGGTATACCTATAAGTGCAAATAGAACAAAACCAAAATTAACAGGAAATATTTTTCCTAAGAAAAATAACATAGATGTTGTAACTATAAGCATTGCCAGACAACATAACATAATCTTTCTATATCCATATTTTTTAGATAATTTATTTGTTGGATAAAAACAAATAGCTGCTGCTCCAAATAATAATGCTGAAGCATTAGTAATTTCTTTTTTCCCATAACCCATAATATCTTCAACATAATAGTTCATAATAGCTCTTAAATTGTTGAAACCTATAAAGAAAAACATCATTCCAAAAAGATATAGAATAAAATTTTTGTTTCTTATTATAATTCCTATTGTATCTTTAAAACTTACCTTTGAAACTTCCCCTGTTGAATAATCTCTTTCTCTAACTGTAAATACTGTTACTGCAAGCCCAACAAAAACTATCACACATAAAAATATTATCATTCCTCTTATTCCAAAAAGTTCATCTTTTCCACCTATCATTTTAATTAAAATTCCAGGGAAAATAATTGCTATTGCTGTATAAGATAATCTAAAAACAGATTGCCAAGTTGATAGATTTAATCTTTCCTCTGGAGTTCTTCCAATTTCAGGAATCAATGCATTATATGGTGCTCCAACTATTGTATAAAAAGTAAAGAACAGTGAACCAACTATCATTAAATAGTAAAAACTTGCTTTTTCATTACTCATTGGCGGATAAAAAAATGCTATTGTAACTAATACTAATGGAATTGTTCCCACTGCAATAAAAGGTATTCTTCTTCCATATTTACTATTGTATTTATCAGATAAGAAACCAACTAAAGGATCTGTTATCATGTCCACAAATCTTGAAACTGCTAGGGCTATTGAAACCAAAATTGGTGCCATAAATGGTTTTAAACTAGAATTTGCTGATGGCAAATAAAAATATAGTATCCATTGTGCAAATATTTGATCCACAATGGCATAGCTCACTCCTAGTGCATATAACACCTGAACTTTTGTTGTTAATTTTTTCATTATATCTCCTCTTTTAAATTTTATTTATAAAAATAATTTTCTTCTTAAATATTTTAGCATAGTAAAGAAATTTTTTAAACAAAAAAATACTCCTAGCTTTCACTAAGAGTATTTCTATTAATCTTTATAATAAATATAATGGGAGAACTCTCTCTTATTCAGTAATTAATTTAGCTTTTTTATTTGTCATAAAGAATGCAGTTGTACATGCTAATGATACAACACAACCTATTGCTATTGCAATATGTTCTATTACTTTTATATCTTTATCTCCAAAGAATCTTACAAATCCTTCTGGTGCTGCAAGTATATAAGAAGTTACAACAACTGTCATAAACATTGCAGGAACTAAAGCTATCCAATAATTCTTTCCTCTGTTTGCTAAATATTTAACTGCTGCCCATAGAGCTATTGTAGCAAGAGTTTGGTTTGCCCAACCAAAATATCTCCAAATAACATCAAATGGTGTGAAACATAATATAATACCAACAATAAATAAAGGAATTGCAACAACAAATCTATTTACAATAGGTCCTTGTTTATATTTTAAAGAGTCAGCAATAGTAAGTCTTGCACTTCTAAATGCAGTATCCCCAGAAGTTATAGGACAAGCAACAACTCCTAATAGTGCTAAAACACCTCCAGCTTTTCCTAAAATTCCAACTGATATTTTATTAACAACAACAGCAGCAGTACCTGCTTCTGCAAGTTGAGGTATTCCACCAAAGAATGACATTGCAGCAGCAGCCCAAATAAGAGCTATAATTCCTTCACATATCATTGCACCATAGAAAACTTTTCTTCCATCTTTTTCTGTTTTTAAACATCTAGCCATCATAGGAGATTGAGTAGCATGGAAACCACTGATTGCTCCACAAGCTATTGTTATACATAGATAAGGGAAAACTGATCTTCCTGCTGGATTCATATTTACAAAAGCTATTTCAGGAATATTAGCATTATTTATTATTAATCCTCCACCAATACCAAATGCCATCACCAAAAGAGATAAACCAAATATTGGATAAATTTTACCAATAATTGTATCAATTGGCAATACAGTTGCACAAAGATAATAAATTATAATAACTGCTAACCAAACAGTATAATTAACCCCTGTTATATTAGTTAAAATTTGAGCTGGACTCATTACAAACACAACACCAACTAATAATAGAAGTATAACAGAGAAAACTCTCATTATTTGTTTTGCAGTCATACCTAAATTTTCTCCTACTATTTCAGAAACAGATGCTCCATCTTTTCTTAAAGACATCATTCCTATTAGAAAATCATGAACTGAACCTGCAAAAATACAACCAAACACTATCCAAATAAATGCAGCTGGACCCCATAATGCTCCTGCAACTGCTCCAAATATTGGACCTGTTCCAGCTATATTAAGAAATTGAATAAGAAATGCTTTTGGCCAACTCATTTCCATATAGTCAACGCCATCTGCTAATCTTTTTGCAGGTGTTTCTCTTGAAGGATCTATGACAAAAACACCTTCAACAAATTTTCCGTAAATTAAATATCCAAGTATCAACGCTATAATTGAACCTATAAAACTATACATACTTATGCCCCCTTACAATGTTTTAATTGTCTAATTTCTTTAAGTTATTATACTATTTTTTTATTCAATTTTTAGTTTTTTGGAATTAAATGTAAAAAAAGTGGCTTAAAATGTCAAAAACTTCTCCCAAGTATTTATTAAGTTGAAAAAATTTGTTATACTATTAATAATAAACTAAAATTAGTTCATTATTAATTAAATCCATAAAGAATAATTTTTCTTGAAATAAAGTTATATAAATTTTTATCAACATATATCAACTACTTGCCAGCCATTAATGTTTCTCGAGCTCCAAAATGCTCTTTCAACATTAATGGACGTCGCAGTAGTTTCATTTAAAAAATATTTAGTTATTCTCTCAAGAAAAATTTTTAACTTATCTTTTTGAGTGTAATTTCATTAATTTTTAGTTTTTCCACAAATAAAAATGAGGTAGTATAAAAAATGAATATACAATTTATTTCACATTTAATCAGTAATATTGGTTGTTCTGCTATAATTGCATTTTTCTTTATCAGAATTGATAAAGCAAATATTATTATTAAAAGCAATGCTAAAACTAAAAAAGATATAATAGCCCTATCTTTTTTCTTCTCATTGCTTTCTATAAGTGGAACTTATATAGGATTAAATTTTAATGGTGCAATATTAAATACTAGAAATGTTGGTGTTATAGCAGGTGGCATTTTAGGTGGTCCTTATGTTGCAATAATTACAGGACTTGTAGCAGGAATACATAGAGCCTTTGTTAATCTTGGAAGAGAAACAGCTATACCTTGTGCCATTGCAACAATAACAGGTGGATTTTTAACTGCCTATGTACATCGTTTTATTAAAAGTAAAGATAAAATATTTTTTGGCTTTTTTTTAGCTTGTGTAGTTGAAAATCTTAGTATGGGCTTAATTTTGATTATACTTAAAGATAAAATTTTAGCTCAAAATATAGTTGCAAATTTTTATGTCCCTATGGTCTTTATGAATTCTATTGGTTCCAGTGTGCTTATTTTACTCGTTGAAGATATTATCCAAAAAAGTGAACTTATAGCAGGTAGACAAGCTAAACTCGCTTTGGAAATAGCAAATAAAACTTTACCTCATTTTAGAGAAACTGAAAATCTTAGTGAAGTATGTAAAATAATTGCTGAAGATTTAGGAGCAAAAGCAACTGTAATTACTAATAAAAAGGAAATTATTGCAGGTTTTTCTTTTGATAAAGATGAAATAAAAAAAGCAGATATAAAAAGTAATAATACTAGAAAAGTTTTAAAAACTGGTGAAGCAATGTTAGTTATAAAAGAAGATGATGAAATTATAGAAGATTTTTTAGATATTTCACCACATATAAAATCTTGTATTATTTTGCCTTTAAAGGAAAAAAATGATATAAGTGGAACTTTAAAAATTTTCTTTGACACTGCTGAAAAAATTACAGATAAAAATAGATATTTAATGATAGGTTTATCACATCTTATATCAACTCAAATGGAAATTAGTAAGGTTGAAAATTTAATATCTTTACTTAAATATTCTGAGTTAAAAGCCTTACAATCTCAAATAAATCCACACTTTTTATTCAATGTATTAAATACTATGACCTCTCTTATCAGAACAAACCCTGAAAAAGCTAGGGAAGTAACAATAGATTTATCCAATTATTTAAGATATAATTTAGATAACAATGTAAAAAGTGTAGAGCTTATAAAAGAATTAAATCAAGTTGATACTTATATTAAAATTGAGAAGGTAAGATTTGGAGATAAATTAAATATACTTTATGATGTTGATGAAAGTCTATATAATTTTCAAATTCCTAGTTTGATTATTCAACCACTTGTTGAAAATAGTATAAAACATGGAATTTTAAAGAAAAGAGATAATGGTTGCGTCAAAATAATTATAAAAAAAATTGACAAAGATATAGAAATTACCATTGAAGATGATGGAGTAGGGATAGAACAATCTATAATTGATAATTTAGATAAACAAATAAAAGAAAATATAGGACTTAAAAATGTACATCAAAGATTAAAACTTCTCTATGGAGAAGGGCTTAATATAAAAAAATTGGAGCAGGGAACGAGAATAAAATTTAAAATACTTGGAGGTGTTAAATATGATTAATTGTATAATCGTTGAAGATGAATTACCTGCAAGAGAAGAATTAAAATATTTTTTAAATGAAGAAAAAGAAATTAACCTTATAGCAGAATTTAATAATCCTTTGGATACTTTAAACTTTTTGGAAAATAATACAGCTGATGTAATATTTTTAGATATCAATATGCCTGATATGAATGGAATTAGTCTAGGAAAAATAATCACCAAAATGTATCCAGATATGAAAATAGTTTTTATAACTGCTTATAAAGATTATGCTGTTGATGCTTTTGAAATCAAGGCTTTTGATTATCTTTTAAAACCTTATTCAGAAAGTAGAATAAAAAATCTTTTAAAGTCTCTAATAAATATTAAAAATGAAAAAACTACTTCAATTAAAAACAACAATTTAAAAAAAATTACTGTAAATATTGGTGAGAGACTTTATGTTATTTCTCTAAATGATATTGATTATATTGAGGCTTCTGAAAAAGAAACTTTAATATTTTCAAATCAAAAAAAATATGTTAGCAAAATTAAAATTTCTAAATGGGAAGAAATGTTAAAAGGAAATAATTTTTATAGATGTCATAGGTCATTTATTGTCAACTTAGATAAAATAACTGAGATAGAACAATGGTTTAATTCATCTTGGATACTAAAAATCAAAAATTATGCAACTGCTATTCCTGTAAGTAGAAATAATATTAAAGAATTAAAAGAACTATTTTTAGCTTAGAAAAAAAGGGGATTATAAGTCCCCTTTAAAAAATTCTTTCTTTTCTTCATCTTCAATTTCTTTTATTTTTTCATCTATATTTTTTTCTTTATTTTCTTCTGTATGATGTGTTTCGTCTTTTAAAATAACTTCTGCTGGTCTACTTTCTATACAAATGTTGATAAACCTTTTAAACATACCTCTTACAAAAGTACTCTTATCAAACATCATTTCAGGGTGAAATTGTACACCTAATATAAATGGTCCATCTTCATTTTCTGCCTCTACAGCTTCAATTATTCCATCAGGAGCTGTTGCAACAACTTTAAGTCCTTTTGCTACTTGCTTCAATGCTTGGTGATGAAAAGAATTTACTCTTTCAATTTCCATTTTATCTGCCATTTTAAATAAAATTGAATTTTTATCAATCTTTATTGTATGGGTTGCTTGATAAGGTGAACCTATTTGATAATGTTTAATATGTTCCCCTGGTGCATAAGATATATCTTGATATAATGTTCCTCCACAAGCGACATTAAGTATTTGCATACCACGACATATTGCAAAAATAGGTTTTTTCAAATCAATAGCTGCTTTAATTAAGGCTATTTCATGCACATCTCTTTCAGGAAAAATAGCTTCTAATTTTTCCAAAGGTTCTTCTCCATAAAAATGAGGGTCAACATCACGCCCACCTGATAAAATTAAACCATCTAATAATTTCACTTGTTCTCTTATTGCAGAAACATCTTTTAAAATTGGTAAAGTAATTGGAATTCCCCACGATTTATATACTGCATCTATATAAGAGTAAGCAGCACAAGAATATTTATCCCCTAAGAATAATTCATCTTTTTCTTCATATATCATACTTGCAGAAATTCCAATAATTGGCTTTTTCATAATATATCACCCCTATCTAATATAATAATTTTTTTTCTATTTACTTTTAAAAAATTTTCTTTTTCCAAAATTTTTAAATTTCTACTTATAACTTCTCTTGAACTACCTAAATTTTTTGCTATTTCTTCATGAGTTAGTGATATTTCAGTTTTATTTAAACTATATAAAAACTTTAAAAGTCTGTCTTTAAGTGGTATAAGTAAAATATTTTGTAATGACAATAGTGATTTTGAAAATTTCTCCCTTGTTAGATTATGTAAAAATTTTTCCATTACGCTGTATTTATCTCTAAAAAGATTTAATACTGAATATGGAATTAAAAGTATTTCACTATTTTTTTCAACAATAAAAGCTATATCCAAAATTGTTGATGTTGAATTATCAGAAAAATCTTCAAAAAATTCTACTTCCATATTATTCAAATAATAAAGTGGTAATTCTCTTGCCTCTAAGTGAGATAGGAAAAATCTAAGTTTTCCAGATTTTAGAAATAATAAGCCATCTAAATCATGTGAATTAAAAAATATAGCATTTTTTTTTAAAGATAGAATACGACTTGAAAGAATAATTTTAGCCCTATCATTTTGATTAATATCCAACCAAAAAGGAAAAATCTTTTCAAGATGTTTTATATCTTCTTTACTAATCACAATACCACCTCTATTTTATTATATCATATTATCTAATAATTAGTAATAAATATATTTTTTTATAACATTTTATATTGTAATAATATTTAATTTAATAAAAATATTTTTTATTTCTTTAATATATTAAAAATATATTGTATAATATATAAAAAATATAAAATTAATAAAATTAAAAATATTAGATATAAAAATAAGAGAGTTACATTCCAAATTTTAGGACAAAAATTAAATAGAATGAGCCGAGCAAATCTCGGTGTGTTTGAAGCCAACTTGTTGGCAAGTTTACCGAATTTGCAGCGAATTCTTAATTTTTATTCGTTAAAAAATCTGGCTAGTAACGAACTATTTTTTACTTTATATTTAGTATTTATAATAGCTCTTTTTTTATTTATTTTTTTGCTTGACATTTATCTAGTATAATTATAAAATACCTCGTATTGAAAAATAAAATCAAATTAAATCTACAAGGGGGATTGATATGTCTAAATTAGACCAAAATAAGACACCATTATTTACAGTATTAAAAGATGAATATGTGAGAAGAAATATACTTCCATTTCATGTTCCTGGACATAAAAGAGGAAAAGGAGTTGATAAAGAATTTTTTAACTTTATGGGAGAGGCTCCTTTTTCAATAGATGTAACAATTTTTAAAATGGTTGATGGTTTACATCATCCAAAAAGTTGTATAAAAGAAGCTCAAGAATTACTTGCAGATGCTTATGGAGTTAAACACAGTTTCTTTGCAGTAAACGGAACTTCTGGTGCAATACAAGCAATGATAATGTCAGTTATAAAAGCAGGAGAAAAAATATTAGTGCCAAGAAATGTGCATAAATCAGTTTCAGCAGGGATTATTTTAAGTGGTTCTGAACCCGTATATATGAATCCTGAAATTGATGAAAATTTAGGAATTGCCTTAGGAGTTAAACCACAAACTGTTGAGAATATGTTAAAACAAGACCCAGATATAGCAGCAGTTCTTATTATAAATCCAACTTATTATGGAGTAGCAACAGATATTAAAAAAATAGCTGATATAGTTCATAGCTATGATATACCTCTTATTGTAGATGAAGCTCATGGACCACATTTACATTTTCATGATGAGTTACCAATTTCAGCTGTTGATGCTGGAGCAGATATTTGTACTCAAAGTACACATAAAATTTTAGGTGCTATGACTCAAATGTCAGTTATCCATGTAAATTCTGATAGAGTTAATGTTGAAAAAGTAAAACAAATTTTAAGTTTACTTCATACAACTTCTCCATCATATCCATTGATGGCATCTCTTGATTGTGCAAGAAGACAAATAGCTACACAAGGTCAAGAGCTACTTACAAGAACTATTGAACTTGCTAAATATTTTAGAAGAGAAGCTAATAGAATACCAGGGATTTATTGTTTTGGAGAGGAACTTATTGGAAAAGATGGTTTCTTCGCTTTTGATCCAACAAAAATTACAATATCTGCAAAAGAATTAGGACTTAAAGGTGGAGAACTTGAAAGCCTACTTGTAGATGATTATAATATTCAAATGGAATTATCAGACTATTATAACACTTTGGGACTTATTACAATAGGAGATACAGAAGAAAGTGTAAATAAATTACTTGATGCTTTAAGAGATATAAGTAGAAGATTTTTTGGAAAAGGAAAAAAATTGGAAAAAAATATTATAAAACTTCCTGAAACTCCTGAATTAGTGTTGATGCCAAGAGAAGCATTTTACAGTGAAAAGAATAAAGTTCCATTTAAAGAAAGTGTTGGAAAAATTTCTGGTGAAATGATAATGGCATATCCACCTGGTATTCCAATAATCATTGCAGGAGAAAGAATAAGCCAAGATATAATTGATTATATTGAAGAATTAAAAGAGGCAGATTTACATATTCAAGGTATGGAAGATCCAGAACTTGAAACTATAAATGTAATTGAAGAAGAAGATGCTATTTACTTATATACTGAAAAAATGAAAAATATTCTTATTGGAGTACAAACAAATCTTGGAGTTAATAAGACAGGAACTGAGTTTGGACCTGATGATTTAATCCAAGCATATCCAGATACTTTTGATGAAATGGAATTAATTTCTGTTGAAAGACAAAAAGAAGATTTCAATGATAAAAAATTAAAATTCAAAAATACAGTCTTGAATACTTGTGAAAAGATAGCTAAAAGAGTTAATGAAGCTGTGATTGATGGATATAGACCAATACTTGTTGGAGGAGACCACTCAATCTCATTAGGAAGTGTGTCAGGTGTTTCATTAGAAAAGGAAATTGGAGTTTTATGGATAAGTGCTCATGGAGATATGAATACTCCTGAAAGTACACTTACAGGAAATATCCATGGAATGCCATTAGCTTTACTTCAAGGTTTAGGAGATAGGGAACTAGTAAACTGTTTCTATGAAGGTGCAAAACTTGACAGTAGAAATATAGTTATCTTTGGTGCAAGAGAAATTGAAGTTGAAGAAAGAAAAATTATTGAAAAAACTGGTGTAAAAATTGTTTATTATGATGATATTCTAAGAAAAGGTATAGATAATGTTTTAGATGAAATAAAAGATTATCTAAAAATTGATAATTTACATATTAGTATAGATATGAATGTATTTGATCCAGAAATTGCTCCTGGTGTATCTGTACCTGTTAGAAGAGGAATGTCTTATGATGAAATGTTTAAATCATTGAAATTTGCATTTAAAAATTATTCAGTTACATCAGCAGATATTACAGAATTTAATCCATTGAATGATATTAATGGAAAAACTGCTGAACTTGTTAATAGTATAGTACAATATATGATGAACCCAGATTATTAAAAAGAAAAAGGAATTGCCTAGAGAAAAATTTGAACAAGATTTTAAAGATAATTTAAAAAATATACTGACTAAATATATTATTTTATTTAATATATTTTAGTCAGTTTTTTTTTAAAGTGATATAATAAAATAAAAAGATATATAAGAGGTTAAATATGAAAAAAATAAAATACATACTAATAACTATTGTCTTTTCTGTTTTATTTGGATCTTGTTCAACAATAATAGCAATTTATCAAATAGCAACATGGAAACCTAAAATATTAGTAGACTTAGATATTAAGGTATACTCTGTTTATAAAAATGGAAAATTTACAAGAGATGGTTTAAAAGAAAAGGAGATAACAAAATTAGGTTATCAAATAGTAGATGACTATGGATTGTATCTATATAATGGTAGAATAGGGACAAGAGGAGAATATTCAAAGATTATATTTTATGATGATATAAAAATAACTATAAATAATAAAACAGTAGTAATACCAAAAAATAAGATAAAAGAAAAAAAGATAACAGATATAGGATATGTATATGACTATTCTATTGAACCATTAAAATTTGATGAATTTTCTACTGAAAGTTTCATTATAGATTTGGGAACTATTGAAATAGTTGAAAAAGATGGAAAAATAGTTAAAGAAAAAAGAAAAATTCCTCCAATTATGTTAAAAAATACTATAAACATATACTGGCTTGAAAATGCTTTTCATCCAAATAGTGTAGATACATATTATTATTATTGGCTTGATAAATATAAAGGAGAATTTGGAGATGCAAAGACAATCTATTTTAATCCAGAACTTGTTAAAATTCCTAATGATATAAAAAAAATAATAGAAAATAAAAAGAAGTTGTCTAACATAGAACAAAAAGTTGGTGAAACATGGCAAGGTAAAGTAATAACTAATGATACTAATTTGAATATACGTACATGGGAAAAAGTTGATGAATAGGGGCATTCCAGTATTGTCCCTTTTATTATTCTAATGTTTTTTTATAATTTTCTTCAAAATATTGATAAGTATCAACAGTATTTAATAAATAACCATCTACTCCCATCTCATCTAATTTTTTTTGATATTTTTTTATAATACTTTTCCATTCAGGACTCCAATACTTACCTTCCCAATTCTCATTTTCTTTAACTATCCAATTAGGTTTCTTCTTATTCCAGTAAAATCTATAATCCTCAGCCTCCCCTATACTTAAATAGGCAATGACCAATCTTTTTCCTCCATTATTTTTAATCTTTAATTCTTCTATTGTTTTAATTTATCAGCATTGAAAAAGAAAAATATTTTTTTAATATTAATCACCTCTTAATCTAATACAAAAATATTATAGCATAAAAATTGAAATTATTTTAAAAAATGGTTTCTTTATTATAAAAATAAGGAATTACTAAGATATTAAAATTTAAAATAATGAAGAAGATAGTATTTTATTGTATTGATTGAGAACATAAAAATATTAAAATTTCTAAAAAAATATATTGACAAATAAAATAATTCTTTTTACTATTGATTGAAATTAAAAAAATTTGAAAGGAGAAATAATAATGAAAAAATTATTAGTCTTACTTACTATATTATCTTCAATAATAGCTTATGCAGAAGATACAATAGAACTTGAACAAACAACTGTAAAAGGCTCAAAAACTTCTGATTACACTGCTCCACCAAAAGAGCAAAAAAATACTTTTGTAATCACACAAGAAAGGATTAGAGAAAAAAACTATAAAAATGTGGAAGATATATTAAGAGATGCTCCAGGAGTTGTAGTACAAAATACAGCTTTTGGACCAAGAATTGATATGAGGGGTAGTGGAGAAAAGTCATTGAGTAGAGTCAAAGTTTTAGTTGATGGTATCAGTATCAACCCTACTGAAGAAACAATGGCAAGTTTACCAATAAATGCTATTCCTGTAGAATCTATTAAAAAGATTGAAATAATACCAGGAGGAGGAGCAACTCTTTATGGAAGTGGTTCTGTTGGTGGAGTTGTAAGTATCTCAACAAATTCAAATGTTACTAGGGATAATTTCTTTATGGATTTAAACTATGGTTCTTATGATAATAGAAACTTTGGTTTTGCAGGAGGATATAATTTCAATAAAAATCTATATGTAAACTATGGTTTTAGTTATTTGAACAGTGAAGATTATAGAGAACACGAAGAAAAAGAAAATAAAATTTATTTACTAGGATTTGACTATAAGATAAATGCAAAAAATAGATTTAGATTTCAAACTAGATTTAGTGATATTAAACAAGATTCATCTAACCAAATTCCTGTTGAAGAATTAAAAAATAATAGAAGAAAAGCAGGACTTAATATGGATATAGATACAAAAGATAAAAGTTATACTTTTGATTATGAATACAGACCAACTCAAAATTTAACATTATCAACAAGTTTATATAAACAAGAACAAGATAGAGATATAAATACAGAAAGTATAGATGATATTAAAATTATTGCTTCAAACAGAAGATTTTCACATATAACACAAGAAAAGATTTTTTATGATGTAAAATCTGAAATGCAAGCCAAATTTGAAGAAGATAAAAAAGGTATGAAAATAAAAGCAAAATACGATTATAACTTAATTGGAGATAATCCAAGTGAAACAATAGTTGGTTTTGACTATCAAACATCAACAAATAAAAGAAACTCTCTTGTACAATCTGAAACTTTAAAAAATTATTATGATAGTGCTATTGGAGGATTTAGGAATTTAGATTCAGCAGACAGATCACCAATTATTAATAAAGTTAATATGAAAATGACTAAAAAATCTTCTGGAATTTATGCTTTTAATAAATTGGGATTGACTGATAAAGTTGATATGACCTTAGGTGGAAGAGTAGAAAAAACTCAATATAATGGTTATAGAGAAAATGGACCAAATGTTATGCCATTTGTAAGCCCTGAAAAGAAAAGAATAGATACTGATGAAAAATTAACTAACTATGCAGGAGAACTTGGTTTCCTATACAAATATAATGATACTGGAAGAATATACACTAGATATGAAAGAGGATTTGTAACTCCATTTGGAAACCAATTAACAGATAAAGTCCATGATACAGAATTAAAAAATAAACAGGCTGGAATTATTGTGCCTCCAAGTGTAAATGTAGCATCTAAATATGTTGCCAATAATTTAAAATCAGAAAAAACTGATACTTTTGAAATAGGTTTTAGAGATTACATTTGGGGTTCTTCTATTAGTACATCATTTTTCTTAACAGACACAACTGATGAGATAACTCTGATTAGTTCAGGTGTAACTAACCCTGCTGTAAATAGATGGAAATATAGAAATATAGGAAAAACTAGAAGAATGGGAATTGAATTTGAAGCTGAACAAAATATTGGAAAATTTAGGTTTAATCAATCTTTAACATTAGTCAATACAAAAGTATTAAAATCTAATGAGGAAGCAAGAATAGAAAAAGGTGATAGAGTTCCTATGGTTCCAAGATTGAAAGCTACTTTGGGAGTAAAATATAATTTTACAGATAGATTATCAGGATATTTAAACTATGTATATTTAGCTAAACAAGAAAGTAGAGAACTTAGAGAAAATCCTGATATATCAAAAGACGATATTGTTATAAAACATACTATTGGTGGACATGGAACTTTGGAAGCAGGACTTTCATATAAACCAGATAACTACTCTGATATAAAAATAGGTGCAAAAAATATTTTATCTAATAAATATAATTTAAGAGAAACAAGTTTGGAGGCTTTGCCAGCACCTGAAAGAAATTATTACTTACAATTAAATGTTAGATTTTAGTTTTTCAGAAAAAGGAGTACATAATAATGAAAATAAAAAAATTAATAATGATATTACTAATAGTAGCTGCCACAGTTTCTTATGCTGATGAAAGAACAGATACTATTAAACAAATTGATAAAATAATAGACAATGCAATAACTAAGGCAATAGAAGATGATAAAACTAATCCTTATTTAAAAGAAAATAGAATAAAAGCTATTAAAGAGCAAATACTAGCTGCTATAAAAAAAGATTTAGATGAACCTAGATTAAGCCGTCTTGATATTCCAGAAATATTACCAAAAATAGATAAAGAAATTAAAAAAATTGGAGATGGAATAGGACCTAAAAATAATTATAGAATAATTCAAGAAAGTAAAGAAGTTATACAACCAATAGAAAAAACAGCTTATGAAGGATTTTTAAGAGTGGTTGATGCTCAAAATAGAATGAATGGTATTAAATCAAATTATTGGGAAAAAGGAAATGTAAAAGCTCAAAGAATGCATAATGGAGTTGATTTAGTTCCTATTGCTCATGAAGTATACACTGTTTCTGAATCTAAAAGAGAGCTTCCAGATGCAACATCTAAAGTTCATAGAAATTCCACTGCTGTTGCTGATTTAGCTGAAAAAGGAATTGGTGCCTTCACTAAGGAATATTATTCTGAATTACCTTATCAAAATAGTGATCAATTCTATGGAAAAAGATTTTATTTTGGTGCTGGGAATACAGTAAAAGATATTATATTTTTAAACAAAGAAAAATTTTCATCAGAAGTAGAAAATAGTAAAAAAAATAAAAATGAAAAATATTATATAGAAGGTGAATACAAACTTGTAACAACTAATGCTACTGAAACAGAAAGAGCTGATAGTTTTGGTGCTGAAAAAGATGTAAACCCTTTGGATATAACTATGAAAGAATACAGAACTAGGATAGAAGGAAAATCTAAGGCAGAAATTTCAGCTTTCTTAAAAGAAAAAATGGCACAAAAAAATATAAAAAATGTAATTCAGGAGGGAGAAAATTTATATACAGTTGATGGTAAAGGTAGAAAATGGAAAGTAGATTGGAAGTTAGAACCTGTATCTGTTGAAAGTGGAAGTAAGACTGAATATAAAGATACTGTTTTTACAACTATTAATTATTATAGCCCATTTGATGATAAATCAACTACTGATAACAGGGGAAAATTATTATATACAAAAGATGGAAGCATCTATGCACAAGATAAAAATAAATATACCAATGATGTAAGTTTAAAACTTACTGAAACTGAAACTAAGATTGAAACTAAAATAAAGAAAATGGTTAGAGTTACATTAAAAACATCTAAAGAGTTAGCTATTACTCCTGATGAATTTAATGCTAAAAAAAGTGAATATACCGATCCTAATAAATATTCCTCTTATACTTATGATGAAGATGAGGATATGTACTATGTTTCTAAAATTGTAAAAGAAATCAAAGAATTTGATGCAAATGATACTGAGGGTATTAAAAATTTTAAAGAAAGTAAATTAGCAACAATAACAGAAGAAAAATTTGATAAAAAAGTTAAAGAAACTGTAAAAGTTAATAAAGATATAACAAAATCTTTAAATGATTTTATAGCAACAGCCAAGGAAAGAGCTGAAAAAGGGGAAGCTCCTCGTAATCAATTTGATCAATATTTTTATGATAAAAAGAATTTATCAAAAGAAGATTTTGAAAATAAATGGGTTAAACCTTTTAAAAATCCAGAATATATAAAAGCTAAAGAAAACTATGAAAGAGAATTAGCAGAAGCTCAAAAAAAATTCGAGGCTATTAAACCTGAATTGGAAAGAGTAACTAATGAAGAAGTCCAACTTGTTAGTAAAGTTATTGATAATGTTCCAGGATTTGATAGATCTGGCTGGATAAAAAGTTGGAGTTCACAGAAAAAACAAGACTTTTTAAATAGTTTATCTTCTGATAAAAGAAAATTAGTTGAAGATTGGATAAAGGCTTATGAAACATTTGAAAAATTAAGTTTAGAAGAAGATGTTTTAATTGAAGGAACAAAAGGTGCTGGTATTGCTAAAAAATATGGTTTCTGGAATGACCCTTCTGCCACCCCAGAACAAAGAAAATATGCAGGATTAAACGGACTTATAAAAGATTTAGAATTAACTAGAAGTATTGCTGGAAAAAATGTTGAGTTTAGAGGAATAGGAAGAATAGAAGGAACTGTTGATTTAGGAGAAGGTAAAAATACATTAAAAATAGCAGAACAAATAACTGGGCAATATGGAACTAATATAACATTAGGTGCTTATGCAAAACTTAAAAATATAGATACTGTTGAAGTTGGTGGCTCATTAACTCTTGATAATGCACAAGCCTCAATATCAGGAAGAACTTCTTTAAGTATGGATATAGATGCCACTAAAAAGAATAGTGAAGGACATTATTATCAACATGCTCTAAAAGATTCTGATCCAAATATCAGATTTATAAAATATGGCACAACTAATATGGATAGTAGAAATGATTTTATGATTGAATTATTAACAAGTAAAATCACTGAAAATGAAGCTATTATAGATATGGGAAGAAAAATAGACTATACTTGGCATGATACGATAACTGGAAAAGATTATGATATGACTATTCCATTTGTGTCAGATTCAATAGCTCATCAATTGATTAATAATAAAAAATTATCTAAAAATGGAACTTCACTTTTAGAATTAAAAACAAGAGAAGAATTAAGAAGATTAAATGCTGATGAAAATGCTGTATATAGAAGTATTAGAAATGCAAATAAATTAGGTATTCTTTCTCCAACCCTTACAACATCAAATAAAAAGACTACTTTTAATATAGTTGATGAAGAAAAGGAAGCTAAGAAAAAGAAAGATTTATTAACTTATTTGAAAACAAAATCTGGTGAAGAATTATTAAATGATTTATCACAATTTAATTTATCAGCTGATGAAAAAAAAGAAGCCTTAAATTTAATTAAAAATTTAAAAGAAAATAATGATTTTAAATCTATCATTAATAAAGAAAAAGAGTTAAAGAATAAACTAGATGAGTTTAATAAAATTGAAAAAGATGCAAATTATCAAAAACTTGCTTTTAAAGATTTAAGTGATAGTGTAGAAAATAATTTTTCTAAACTTTCTAATAATATTTACTCTTCATTTGCAAATAAAAATAATTTAGAAAAATCTTTAAATGTGGATTTAGATAGAACAGATTCTTTTGAAATTATTCAAAAAGCAATTTTATTAGGAGATAAAGTTCCAGAATTAAAAAATAAAATGAATGATATAAGGAGTGAATTAAAGACTTCTTTGAATAATTTTGAACAAAGTTTAAGAAAAGATTTAGAAACAGTAAAAGCCTTAAAAGCTAAATATCCTAACTCTAAGTTTGGAGAAATAGAAAAAACTATAGAATCTATTTTAGCTGATAATAAAATAAGAACAGTTTTATCAAGAAATCTAAATAATGATAATGAATTAGCAAAAGTTATAGCTGATTATAAAGTATTACTTTCAAATATTTCAATGCAACTAAATACAAGAAAAACTATTGAAAAAGAATTGGAAGAAAATGATGCTAGTATAGAACAACCTCGTTATGCAGATTATCATAGATTAAAATCTAAAATATTCTATACTATGAGAGAAGAAGAAGTTTTATCTGAATTAAAAAATATGCTTAACCAATTAAGTGATAGAAATATTTATTCTAAGTTAAATAAAGTTTCTAAAAATGAAATTTCAACTTATACAACTCTTCCATTTGAAGTAACTCATGCCCTAACTGATAAGAAACATATAGGAAGAGGTGGATTTATTTCTAATAGAACAGTTCAAGATAATTTTAAAGGAAATATTTACACAGCTTATGGACTTTATGAAACGACAGCTAATTCAGGAACTAAATATGGTATCTTATTTGGAGGAGCTCATACAAAACACAATGAAGTATATCAAAGAAGCCTTACAACTGTTGCAACTGAATCTGAAATAAAAGGAACTTCTGCTTATGTTGGAGGATATTTCAATAAACCTGTTGTAAATAATTTGAATTGGATTACTGGAATTGGTACTCAATATGGAAGATATAAGGTAAAAAGAGAAATGAGAAACAATTATCAAGATTTACATTCAGATGGAAAAGTTAATACAACTTCATTGAATACATACAGTGGTCTTATTATTAACTATCCTATACAGGAAGATGTATTTGTACAACTAAAAGGACTTTTAGCATATACCATGGTAAAACAAAGTAAAATTAATGAAAGTGGAGATTTACCTCTTGATATAAATGGAAAAACTTACCATTATGTTGATGGAGAAGCAGGAATTAGCTTTAATAAAATTTTCTATGGAGAAGATTTAAAAAGTAGCATTTCAGCTGGTGCTTATGGAATCTTAGGTATCACTGGATATAAAAATGGTGATATGGAAGCAAAAATTAATGGAAGTTCATCTTCATTTGGAATAAAGGGAGATAGAGTTAAAAAAGATGCTGTAAAAATTCATTTAGATTACAATGTTCAAACAGATGCAGGATATACTTATG
>ERZ773263.935-NODE-935-length-18734-cov-6.727180_pt1 | contig 18734 bp, 15 predicted proteins | sample MGYA00511076_ERZ773263 | MGnify/ENA primary metagenome ERZ773263 (study PRJEB29015, sample SAMEA2738155) | human oral metagenome | biome: human oral; feature: human-associated habitat; material: saliva | place: China | collected 2195 ... | reverse complement strand
TGGGTGAATTTATTAGCAAAGAGGAACAATCTGATCCAACTTCATTATTTGTTATCACCGGTGACCATAGCGAACGCTTTACCTTTGCTCGTGAACAAAGTGCTAATGTGTTCTCTACGATTCCAATTATTTTCTATGGACAAGGCATCAAAAAAGAATGGCTTTCACCAAATGCATTCGGTATGAGCATCCAAATCATTCCGACCTTAGCGGAACTCGTAGGTCGCACAGGGCAAACCTATGAAGCTATGGTGCCGAGTCTATTTAATCAAGGGCCGTTCGTGTTTAACCATCGTTTGTGGATGGATACAAATGGTATTTATTTAGAAAATGAGCAAATGCCACAAGATTATGCTAAGTATATGAAAACTATGCGGGAACTAGCGGCATGGCGGCTAAAACATGGGGATAGTATTAATCAATAGGGGGATACTATGAATATAGTTGTTATTTCAGATAAGAATAATGAAAAACGGAGAAATCATGTTATTAGAGAGTTTGGAAAATACGATTTAGACTTTAGATTTTTTGATGCTATTATGGCTAAATATTTACCAGAAAAAGAGGTATATAAAAAGGCAGTTGAGAATGTATGTTTATCATCTAGTGAGATTGCCTGTGCACTAAGTCATTGTGCTGTATACGATGAGTTTCTTAAATCTGATGAAAAAAGTATTTTGATTTGTGAAGATGATTTATATTTTACAGATGATTTTGATATTAATGCAGTTAAGAATGTAATGTCATTTGTAGAATCAAATGATAAGCCTTCTTTGGTAGTATTACAAAAGAGTATCTATCATCATAAACGTATTCGAAATGTGGGAAATGATATAAACCTATATTCTGCTAGAAATTTATTTGGTGCATATGGCTATATTATAAATAGAGCTGCTGCTGAAAAAATTAAAAATGTGCAATCACCTCTTATTAGTTTTGAAATTGATGCTTATAAATTTTATTATTGGTTGAATGCTTGTTATTTATATTGTTTAGATAAAGATCTTATTTTATCTCATGATATTGATGTATTAGAAGTAACTATAACTAAAAATTGGTCATCAGATCGAAAATCAAAAAAAGATAAAGCTTATAAGAAACTGTATCAAAAATTGACATTAAAAGGAAAAATTATTAGTCAATGGAGACGATTTACAAAAGCACTTTATAAGCCTTTTGAAACATTAGATTATTAATAGTAGCTGTGTCAGGGGATGTTTACAGTGCAAATAACAGGTGTAATTAAGTCTGTTTTTAATACAAAAGATAAGAATATTGAACTCACACCTTTAAAACAAGGCATGACGAATGATTCATTTATCTTTAGTATTAATAATGAACGGTATATTATTAGGGTTCCAGGGGTTAATACAGAAAAAATAATCAATAGACATCAAGAGTATGATGTGTACCAAGCTATAAAAAATGAAGAGTTTGTAGAACCTGTTGTCTATATTGATAGAGAAAAAGGTTATAAAATTTCAAAATTTATAGAGAATTCTCATACGGTTAATCCAAAAGATTGGAATGAAATTAGTGCGTGTTTAAAGCGATTACGAGATTTTCACAGTCAATCACATCGCGTAGAGCATTGCTTTGATGTATTTGAGCATATCAATTATTATGAATCATTAATGCCAAATGCAAGTATATACGAGGACTATGGGGAAACTAAAAAGAATATAGAATCTTTAGAGCCTATTATTGAAAACTTGGTAAAGGATTGGACCTTGTGCCATATTGATGCGGTGTGTGACAATTTTTTAGTTACAGAAAATCAAGATGTATATCTCATAGATTTTGAATATGCCGCTATGCAGGATCCTGATTTAGATTTGGCTATGTTTATTGTCTATTCCTTATTTGATCGACAAGAGATTGATCGAATTATCGATATATATTTTGAAAATCAAGTAACACCATTAAAGCGGTATAAGATTTACTCTTATATTGCTATGGTAGGTCTATTATGGAGTAATTGGTGCGAAGCAAAACAAGATGAGGCTTTACTAAATAGCTCCTATGCTAAGCAGCAGTACAATTATGCGAAAACGTTCTATCAAATTGTATTCGATGAGGCACGAAATATAACAGAATTTAGTGAACTGGTAAATCATCATGGTTAATGCTCTTTTATCAGGTATATTTTGGGGGGCTGATACCAGTTTACTGGGCTATTACCTTTCAAATTACACCATATATTTTATAATTCCCTTATTGGTTCCTTTATTTATAACCTGCATTCATGATACGGTTAGTGCCTTTTTAATTAATACGTCTATTGTTTTAACAGGGCAAGTTAGACCTGTTATTAAGGATATTAAGAAAGCAAAATCTAAGTACATATGGTTTGGATCATTTCTAGGTGGGCCTATAGGTATGTGCTCGTACATTATGGCTGTTCAATATCTTGGGCCATCATTGACGGCTATTATTAGTTCCATCTATCCAGCTGTGGGTTTATTCTTTGCCTATATATTCTTGAAAGAAAAAAGAAAACCCTATCAAGTTATTGCTTTGTTTGTGGCTATTGCCTTTATTATTGCTTTAGGTTTTGTTGATGAGGGACAAACGACTAATAGTATAGTAGGCATTATATTTGCTTTGGTATGTGCTTGTGCTTGGGGTAGTGAGGCTGTTTTGTGCTCTTACGGCATGAAATCTGGTGAAATATCTAATTTGAGCGCTATCTGTATTAGGCAAAATTTATCCATGATTACCTATGGAATACTTTTTGTTTTATATTTTATGTTTATGAATACTGGTGAAAGTATAGCTTTTGATTCTAGTTTTACCTATGTGGGACTGGCAGCTATATTTGGTTCGGTATCGTATTACTGTTATTATCGAGCGTTGGCGACTATCGGTCCTAGTAGAGCTATGGCTTTAAACATCAGTTATACAGCCTTTTCAGCATTATTCTCTTATTTCTTCTTTGATATTACTTTAACTTTACATCAAATCATATTAGGTGTGGGTATAGTAATGAGTGGGTTGATTTCAGCATATGATTTCGAGAAATGAATTTAACGAGTATGTAACTCATGAGCAGTATGATTGCATTCAACAACATAAAGTAACCAATGCGATTATATTGGCAGCTGGTAAGTCTAAGAGATTTAAGCCTATTAGTGACTATTGTCCAAAAGGACTGAGTATCATTAAGGGCGAGGTCCTTGTAGAGCGACAAATTAAACAATTACAGGCTGTTGGTGTAACGGATATTACTCTTGTGGTAGGCTATAAAAAAGAAATGTTCTTTTACTTAGCAGATAAGTACGATGTAAAAATCGTTATAAATGAACAGTATGATATACAAGATAATGTTTCATCATTACGATTAGTGTTAGATCAATTAGACAATACCTATATTTGCTCTGTAGATAATTACTATCCAGAAAACTTGTTTAATACCTATGAGTATCGAGGTTTTTACTCAACTGTATATGTAGAAAATAATTCAGATGAATGGATTGTAAGGACCGATGAAAATGGCCTTATAAACGATGTAAATATAGGGTCCCCTAGTGGTCATATTATGCTTGGTTTTGTCTATTTTGATAGGGAATTTAGTGAGAACTTTAGACGAGTCATTCACGATGTAGAAGGCATAGATGAATATAATCATCATGTTTGGGAATATCTATATATGAAACATCTAGATACGCTAAAGTTAGAAATCAAAGAATTTGATAAAAATAGCATCTTAGAATTTGATACCATAGAAGATGCTATTAACTTTGACAAAGACTTTTTGGAAAATAATATAAAGAAGTGATAGTAAATCATATAAGATGTAATAAGTAATTACATAAAGAGGGGGAAACACGATGGAGTTAGTAGAAAATATTCGGGATAAACAAAATTTAATGTTACCAGTTATGGTATTTATTGATAAGCTTTGCAGAGAGCACAACCTTAGATACTCTTTAGCATATGGTACATTAATAGGCGCTATTAGACATAAAGGCTTTATTCCTTGGGATGATGACATCGATATTATCATGCCTCGTCCAGACTATGAGAAATTGCAAAACATTATCAAATCTATGGATTCCGATGAGTTCGGTTTAATGGATTCAAATGATTTAGATAGCTTTTATGTAACAAGAATGGCAAAGGTGTATAATAAAAAGACATATTTAAAGGAATTCCCTCACAAATATGTGTTGGAATATGGCGCTTTTGTTGATATTTTTGCCGTTAATGGTATGCCGGATGATATAGAAGAAATCAAGAAAATGGAAAAAGATATATTTATATGTAGCCGTTGCTTACATATGTATATCTCCTCTATTTACAGAATTCGAGGGAAACGTAAGAAATTTACTTGGTTCTTCAAGCCTTTTGCAAAATGGGCATTGAATAAATCTAATAAAATCTTTAACCGATATGATTTTGATTCTTCTAAATACGCTATGAATTTTGAAGGTGATTCTATTGAAAAAGAATTGATAGAGACAGACTTATTCAATCATTTAATCGATGTAGAGTTTGAGGGACATCAGTTCAAAGTATTTGAACAATATGATTCCTATTTAAAACAAATGTATGGTGATTATATGCAATTGCCACCAATTGAGGAACAAGAACCGCATCATTCGTTTGATTTATATAAAATATAAAGGTGTATTATGGCAACAATTACGGCTATCATATTAGCTAGAAATGAAGAACAACATATTGTAGATTGTATTAATAGCATTCAATGCGCTAATGAAATTCTAGTGATTGACGATGGTAGTACGGATAGAACTGTAGAACTAGCAGAGTCACTAGGTGCTGTAGTTATACCTCATCCATTAAATAATGACTGGTCTCAGCAGCGTCGCTTTGGCATTAGTCAAGCATCTTGTGATTGGATTTTATTCATTGATGCGGATGAACGAGTTTCTCCAGAATTAAATGAAGAAATACGAAAAGCTGTGAATAGTGGAGATCAAAAGGCATATTGGTTATCTCGTCATAGTTTATTCCGTCATAATAAGGCTAGTCATGGAACCATGCGACCAGATAAGGTATTGCGGTTAATGCCAAAAGAAGGAGCTACTGTAGAAGGCTTTGTACATGAAACCTTTATTAGCCCATTTCCACAAGAAACTTTAAAAGGAAAACTATTTCATTATACCTATGATAACTGGACGCAGTACTTCAATAAATTCAATAAATACACATCGGCAGCAGCTGAGAAATATCATGAACAAGGAAAACAATGTTCATTCTGGAAAGATATAATTTTGCGACCCCATTGGGCCTTTTTTAAGATTTATATTTTACAAAAAGGTTATTTAGATGGAAAAATCGGTTTCATCTTATCTTTATATCACTATATGTATACTGTAACTAAGTATGTAAAATTATATTATTTGAATAAATCTAATGGGAGATTATAGGGGATATCTTAACGTGGGGTAGTGTGGAAATATAAAAGTTTAAAGTATCTATAATTTAGGATATATAATGAGTGAACAATTTTTTCTATCCCTACAACAAAATATAAAATTAATGATCTGGGCACCGATTTTAGGTACTATATTTCGCATTATCTTTATGATTGTCTATAATCCATATCCATCTTGGAAAAATCGATGGAAATCTGTTATAGGGGCTCTACGCTATGGATTTTGGTGGGGTATGGATTTTGATGCGTATGTATTTTTAGTGCCTTTAGTATTTGTTACTATTCCTGCACTATGGTTTGATACATATCATAAATATGAAGATATGGTGCGTCTCATTGGATTAACGATTTACTCTTGTATAGTATATGCTGCCTTTGCAGGGAAGATGATATTTTACAAGCATTTTCACGATACGTATAACTATATGGTGCATTATGGTAAGCATGCAGAGAAACGAAACCTCATCGATGTATTTTTTAATCAAGATAGAGGTGCCCTAGTTTTACTAGGATTTATCCCAGTAGCAATTGTATCTTGGTATATGGGTAAATTGAGCTTATCTCTTCCATCCTTTTCCTATCCAGCATCCTATGTAACAGATACTTGGATGGTTGTGAGTTGGAACTTTTTCTTAGTAGCCCTTTCTGTAATTGGCTTCTATTGGTTTCGTTATGGTGGCAGTTTATCTCATGATGATAAACCAGAATGGGATACAATCCCTACGGCGGTAAAAGAGGATATATTTTTTGCTCGTGCTACGGTGCCAGATTTATGTGCCTTGGAATTAGTTTATAAATATCCATTACGCTCTGAGTTTACCGCTACCGAAGAGGAAATACAAGATGCCGTTTATCGCGTAATGCCTGATGAATATAAGGATAGATGGCAACAATTAGATAATCCTTTATATGCTTTCAAAAGAATAGCTAAAGGTCCTAAGATTAAAAAACCTAAGCATATTTTCTTTATTGTTGGTGAAAGTATTCCTCAGTGGTCCTTAGATGAAACACATAAAGCACTTAATATTTGTCCTGGGCTATGCAATTTTAAGAATCATCCACATACGGTGCAGATTCCTAATTTCTTGCCTGCTGGTAATGTATCAAGACCATCTATTGTAAGTCTTATGAGTGGTATCTATGATGCGGGATTGGAAATTAATGAGAGAGAAAGTTTCTGGAAGGGTGCATTTCCTACGTCCTTTGCACATCAAATGAAGCAACTAGGATATCAAACTATATATTGGTATGGTGGTAATGCATCGTATGGTAACTTTAATCACTTTGGTAAAGCACAAGGTTTTGATAAAGTAGAAAGTGCTTCTATCTTCTGTGGACCTGATGCTCCTAAAACATGGGTTGGTGTTTATGATCATGTATTCCTAGAGAATATTGAGCAACAAATTAAATCAATTGATGAACCTACATTCCATTTTATTTATACAACATCTAATCATGGGCCGTATAAGATGGAGGATTCATTACTCGATTATGATCCAGAAAAGGTTATGCCAGATGTGGGTGAGGATTTGCGCTCTAATAAAACGCGTAACAAGGAATTAGCGACTTACCATTATAGTGATAAAGCTACATTTAATTTCGTTAAATCTATGAAAGATGCCTATCCAGACAGTCTCTTTGTGGTGACAGGTGATCATTCTAATCTATTTGGTTCTTTGAATAATACATCGTTAATTCATCGTGACTATACGTTGCGTGATACATTCTGTACGGTTGGTTTATTACAACATCCTGAGTTAGAAGATAATATGATCGTTACTAAAAAAGGTACCCATATGAGCATTATGCCAACGATTATCGAGGCTATTGCACCTAAAGGATTTGTGTATTATTCTATTACTCCATCGTTATTTGAGGAGCAGCCTGAAACCTTAGTAACTCCTTATCAATGGATGACTGATACTATGATGGGTGATGTCCGTATGGATTATGGTGAAAGTAATGTGCCTTCAACTGAGCCTGTGGAACAAGTTCGACCTATCGATAATCATGCTGATGAAGCACGTAATTGGACTTTACTAACAACTTGGTTGATCAATCATGAAAAGATACTATTTTCTAAAAAGTAGATGAAAAATAAATACATATATGATTAAATATATATAGTTAATTACAATATATATTTTAAGGAGGGTATCTATGTCGATACTAAATGTAGTAGGCGCCAAAGTATGGGGCGGCGGAGAGCAATATGTATATGATATGTGCGACGAACTACATCGACGGCAGATATCCTCTTTTGTTTTAGTAGATGAAACAAATCAGGAACTACAAGACCGATTTACGTCAGTAGCAGAAATCATTACAGCTAATCTTTATTCGTGTAAAGGTTTTTTATCTATTGGTTCTATTGTTAAACAAATGAACCAATATGGTATTGATGTTATTCAATGCCATTCCGGTAAATATATTTTGTTATGTATGGCATTAAAACGTTTAACAGGTGCAAAACTAATTTTTTATAAGCATAATATAGTTCAGGCAAAAACTGATATTTACCATCGTTGGATTCAATCTCATGTAGATGCTTTTATTTGCGTATCTAAACGAGTCTATGATGTTCAGGTCATTGCCGACATAGCTCATAAATACCATCTCGTTTATAATGGCGTAAATACACAGCGTTTTCCTGTACTTGAAAATGAAAGTATTTCTACTAGTCCATTTATCGTTGGTTATGCAGGGCGTATTATCGAAAATAAAGGCATCTTTGAGTTATTAGATGCAATTAAAATCATTCATGATAGAGATAGAGCTATTTTATTACGTATATGTGGTGATGGTAAGCCCGCTGATATCGAGCGCATGCATCAGTACATTGCAGAACATAAGATGCAGGATTATGTACAATATATGGGATTTCAAAAGGATATGAACCAGTTTTACCGTTCTATTCACTGTTTAGTGGCCCCATCTAAGGTTCAAGAAGCGTTTGGTCTTGTATTATGCGAAGCAATGTATTGTAAGGTGCCTGTTATTACAAGCACATCGGGTGCACAAGTTGAAATTATTGAGAATGGTACATCTGGTATTCTGTTAGAAACCGTAAATAGTACATCCATTGCAGATGCTATGCAAGGGATGATAATAAATGATGTTTTTAGGGAATCTATAATTAATGAGGGATATAAACGTGTTGAAACTACTTTTACCATCTCCAAGATGGTAGATTCCATAATAACGATAGTTCGTAATTTGAGGTGATAAGGTGTTACAGTATATACAAAATCAATGGGCAAAAGGCCGAAAAATATATGGTAAGCGTAGCTGGAGAGAAACTCGTCGCGTTGTATTGCATACAGTTCGCTCCATCAGTCGCCGTCAGCAAATGAATCGATTAGAAAACTATTTTGCTAACTTTAAACCAGACCCAGAATTATTACATCGCCAAATTGGTTTATATGAATTGATGACACGTATTTTCTTCTTTAAAGATTCTACAGCGGATGAGCGATTAGATGCTATCATCAATCATTTTGATTACATACAAAATGTATTCACCGATGATGCGATTCAGTCCATGTACTCTGTAGATAAAGATAATTTCTTAGATGATGTGAGTCGTATCAAACGCGGTCTTGTGGTATGGCAATCTGAAGAGCTCAACATGAAAGCCCAATTATATTACGGTGCAGGGCAGCGTAAAGAGGGTTTGTTAACGCTATTATTGACCTTAGAATCAGAAGGTGTATATCATGCAAACTTCCGTTTTGGTAAGGGCTTTAATGGGGAAAAAGCGATGTGGATTGGTACCATCCAGGGGTATAAGGATGGGTTAGCCAATGCCAAGACAGCTACGAAAAAGATGTTTGGCTATCGTCCGAAAAATTTTATTATGTACTTACTTAGATTAGTTGCCCAACAATGTGGTGTAGAAACAATCTATGCCGTATCTGATGAAGGTTTCTATGCAAATACTCATTTAGTACGTGGTCATCGTGCAAAGGTAGCCGAGCTAGATTCCTTGTGGCAAGAAAGTGGTGGGGAACTTTCACAAGACCCAAGATTCTACATCATTCCATTAGAGGAATACCGTAAACCGATTGAAGAAATTAAGTCTCAAAAGCGTAGTCAATACAGAAAACGCTATGATTTATTAGATCAATATGCAGAGGAAGTGCAAGAGAATGTAAAACCATATTTAAAATAGAGAAAATCGATGTATAAAGGTACTATAGATGATAGTGCATATACCTATGAGACACATATATATTGTTGAAAAAATGATATGGAGTAATTATGTTTTTCTAGATTATATGTTTCTGATAAATATGTTTCGAGTACTTGTATATCTTTAATAATTATCTAATATGCTATAATTAGATTAATAACGCTAAGAACGGATATAATCCATATTTTCTTAATACTAGGTGGTGATATAGTGCTCATAGATTTTTCTTTCAAAAATGTCCGATCTTTTAAGGATGAGGTTAGCTTCTCAATGGAGGTTGGTGAAGGTATAACCGACTATGTCGAAGAAAATATCATATCATCAGGTGATATAGATGTAGTTAAGTCATCATTTATCTTTGGTGGTAATGCATCTGGTAAAACTAATGTGATTCGTGCCTTTCAATTACTTAGACAGATTGTAGTATATGGTACATCTTCTGAATTAGATTTATTGCCTATGGATACTTTTGCTAGTGAGTATGGAAACACATATTTTAAGATACGTTTTAGTAAAAATAAAAAGATATTCGACTACACAATTAAATATAATTTAGGACACATTGTTAATGAATCATTATCTGTGAATAATACCGTTATTTTTAATAGAACCATTGATAATATTATTATGCCTCCATTAATCAAAAATTTAAGAGAATCTTTACGAGATAATCAACCTTTATTATTCTTTGCACAAACGAATAATGTGCCAGAGGCTAAAGAGGCTTATGAATGGTTTGCACAAGATATTCTCATGCCAAGTCTTATAAATAATAATTTACGTAATCAACAATTATTTAGACCCTTACATACGAATCCAGAGTTAAAAGAAAAGGTATTATATTTCTTAAGGGCTGCAGATTTTAATATTAAGGATATTAAAACACAAGAAGTGATTTTACCTATTTCGAGTAATCCTGATAAATCTGAAAAAGTATTATTGCTTCATTGTGAACATGAAGGACCAGACAATACTGCCTTTGTAATTGACTATGAAGCAGAGAGTATAGGGACGCGTATATTCCTTTTACTTGTAATGACCATATTGGAAAATCAGCATAATTCTAAGTTGTTCTTGATTGATGAGTTTGATCGTTCTCTACATCCTAAATTGGTTAATATTTTATTGCGTATTTTTAATGAATGGAATCATTCTGGTACGCAATTAATTGCTACAACTCATGATACAGATATATTAGATACTGAACTTAGAACCGATCAAATTTGGTTCGTAGATAAGAGTTATGATGGTGTATCTACATTAGATAGTGCATTTGATTTTGACGAACAAAGCATCAAAGATATTAAAAAGAACTATCAAGATGGTTTATATGGTGCTGATCAAATTATTAATGATTCGATGATGAAAGATATATTGGGCATTAGTGATTATGAGGAGGATGCTCATTATGGCGAGACAGTCTAAGAGCAAGGTCAAGCAATTAAAAAATTTACTCATCGTAGAGGGCGATACAGAGGAAGTATATTTTAAGAATATATTGCAACGATATAATATGTCTGGTAAGGATGTTAAACGGATAGCACCTAGTAGTGGAAATGCAGTGACATCTGCCCTGAGTGAAGCACATAACTTTGAATCAGCTATGCGAAAGCAATATGAGAATTACTATATTATTATTGATAGAGATTATTTATCTAAAGATGAATTTGAGCATATAAGACGTGAAGCTAATCAAAAGCAGAATATTGAATTAATATTTTCGAATGTTGCTTTTGAGGTTTGGTTATTAGCGCATTATCAGAGAATGACATCTAGACCTGTTGATGCTAATACGGATAATGATCGGTATAGACAAGAATTATCTAAATATTTAAATGTTCCTTATAAAAAGGGCTCTAGTGTTCAATTAGATAAGATTATTTCTTCAGCAGAACATCCTATTGATACGGCTTTCAACAATACGAGTGCTATACAAGAGTTGGATTATGATTATCAATGCACTAATGTAGGACCATTTTTACGTCAGTTAGTTGCAAATGGATAGTTATCCTGGGAACTGTAGAATGGTTAAAAGCTTATAAAATCACAGAATCATTATCAATTCTAATCTATTAGTGTAAGATAACTTAATATAGCATACGAAGATGGCGAGACATAGGTTTCGCCATCTTTTTATATGAAAATAGTACATATGAATACATGATGAAATATAAATGAATAGTTTATGCTCTTATTAAGGATTATTTAATTCTTGCTGTTATACTGAAAATACATTTTACTAATGCATGAAATGCATATTTGAATATAGAGATATAAGTAATATGTATTTAGGCACTAGTACAGTTGTGTGTGTTATATAGTAGTAAGAGGTTTAATTATGAAAAGACAATTTTCTGCAATGTTTGCGGCCGCTGCCGTGTTGGGTGTAACGACTGCCTTCGGCGCTAATCCATTTTCCGATGTAACGCCAGATTCTTGGGCCTATCAATCTGTATCTCAATTGGCGAGTGTTGGCATCATCAATGGCTATCCAGATGGTACTTTCAAAGGCCAAAAAGAGATTACCCGTTTTGAAATGGCTCAAATGATTGCAAAAGCAATGGCTAATCAAGACCGCGCTAATGCAGAACAACAAGCGATGATTAATCGTTTAGCAGAGGAATTCTCCGACGAATTGCATAACTTGGGTGTTCGTGTAGGTCGTTTAGAGGAACGGGTGGGCAATGTTAAAATAACTGGTGATATGAGATTCCGCTATATTAAGAGTGTAAACGACATTATACCATCTCCAACTATTGGGCATGGAGGCGTTCAAAGTAGATACAGATTTGATTCTCGTGCCCGCATTCTCTTTAATGGCAAGGTAAATGATCGCACAGATGCTGTTGTTCGTTTAACAACTGGTAATTTCGAGCTAGGTGAAACATATAATCCAAATTCAATGTTTGGTTTTGGTGAAGATCCTACTACTGTAAAATTTGATCGCGCTTATGTAAATCATAAATTTGGTAAACATGTATCTGTGAAAGCCGGCCGTTTTGGTCAAATGTTGGGTGATGGGTTAGCCTTTGATGGCGAATTTGATGGCCTTCAATTCAATGCAGGCAATGAAAAAGTTCAACTCCAAGCAGCGTATGGCTATATGGTGTCTGGTGAATTTAGATATATGATGACAGATATAAATCCGGAACTCGTTGTATTAAACTTGAATGGTAAAGTTGGTAAACACCTTGATGTAGGTGGTTTCTATACTCGTGTTAACGGTGAAGATTTACAAGTATATAAAGTTGTAAAAGGATTATATGGTTTTAATGCTAATGTTAACGTTAATAAAGTTTGGATTGGTGGTGAATGGTTGAAAGCTTCTAAAATCACAGAATCTACAGCTTGGACGGCAGGCGTTGGTTACAGCAATTATGACATTACAAAACAAGGTACTTGGGGTGTAAAAGCTCAATACTTTAACATGAAAAATAATGCTCTAATCTTTGATTCTACTTGGGATCAACCTTACGTTGGAACAGGTTTTAAAGGCTGGTTAGCAACAGCTAATTATGCATTACAAAATAATGTTGGCTTAACTGCTTATTATGGCTTTGATTGGAAAAGTCAGGATGGTACTAAAGAAGACGATTTATACCGCGTAGACCTTAATTACCAATTTTAATCTATAAGATTACATAATTTAATAAAGCAAATAGAGATGGCGAGACATAGGTTTCGCCATCTTTTTATATGAAAATAGTACATATGAATACATGATGAAATATAAATGAATAGTTTATGCTCTTATTAAGGATTATTTAATTCTTGCTGTTATACTGAAAATACATTTTACTAATGCATGAAATGCATATTTGAATATAGAGATATAAGTAATATGTATTTAGGCACTAGTACAGTTGTGTGTGTTATATAGTAGTAAGAGGTTTAATTATGAAAAGACAATTTTCTGCAATGTTTGCGGCCGCTGCCGTGTTGGGTGTAACGACTGCCTTCGGCGCTAATCCATTTTCCGATGTAACGCCAGATTCTTGGGCCTATCAATCTGTATCTCAATTGGCGAGTGTTGGCATCATCAATGGCTATCCAGATGGTACTTTCAAAGGCCAAAAAGAGATTACCCGTTTTGAAATGGCTCAAATGATTGCAAAAGCAATGGCTAATCAAGACCGCGCTAATGCAGAACAACAAGCGATGATTAATCGTTTAGCAGAGGAATTCTCCGACGAATTGCATAACTTGGGTGTTCGTGTAGGTCGTTTAGAGGAACGGGTGGGCAATGTTAAAATAACTGGTGATATGAGATTCCGCTATATTAAGAGTGTAAACGACATTATACCATCTCCAACTATTGGGCATGGAGGCGTTCAAAGTAGATACAGATTTGATTCTCGTGCCCGCATTCTCTTTAATGGCAAGGTAAATGATCGCACAGATGCTGTTGTTCGTTTAACAACTGGTAATTTCGAGCTAGGTGAAACATATAATCCAAATTCAATGTTTGGTTTTGGTGAAGATCCTACTACTGTAAAATTTGATCGCGCTTATGTAAATCATAAATTTGGTAAACATGTATCTGTGAAAGCCGGCCGTTTTGGTCAAATGTTGGGTGATGGGTTAGCCTTTGATGGCGAATTTGATGGCCTTCAATTCAATGCAGGCAATGAAAAAGTTCAACTCCAAGCAGCGTATGGCTATATGGTGTCTGGTGAATTTAGATATATGATGACAGATATAAATCCGGAACTCGTTGTATTAAACTTGAATGGTAAAGTTGGTAAACACCTTGATGTAGGTGGTTTCTACACTCGTTTTAACGGTGAAGATTTTGAAATCAATGAACCTGTTAAAGGATTATATGGTTTCAATGCTAATGTAAATGTCAATAAAGTGTGGGTTGGCGGTGAATGGTTGAAAGCCTCTAATATTGAAGACTCTACAGCTTGGACGGCAGGTGTTGGTTATGGTAACTATGACATTGCAAAACAAGGTACTTGGGGTGTAAAAGTTCAACATTTTAATATGAAAAATAATGCTTTGATCATTGATACTACTTGGAATCAACCGTATGGGGCTGGTTTTAAAGGTTGGATGGCAACAGTTGATTATGCATTGAAAAACAGAGTTGGATTATCCGCTTATTATGGTTTCGATTGGAAATATCAAGATTGTGGTTGTGAGCCTAATTTCTATCGTGTAGATCTTAACTACGAGTTCTAATTAAATAGATTAGTACAAATTAATAAAGACTACAAAGGTGGCGAAATATTAGTTTCGTCACCTTTTTTGTATATTTCAGTAAAATATACATGAATCACTGTAAAACATGAAAATAATATGAAAATTTTATGATATTCTTAATGATCATTTATTTCTCATTGTTATACTATGAAAGAATACTGTAGTTGTATACTTTTCATATATGGAAACGGGGCTACATATATGGTTGATTCAACTATATTTGTGAATATATAGTCTTTTAGAGAGGTATTTTTATGAAATCACAATTTGCTCCTATGTTGGCAGCAATGGCTGTGTTAAGTGTAACAACAGCTTTCGCAGCTAATCCATTTTCCGATGTAACGCCAGATTCTTGGGCATACCAAGCTGTATCCCAATTGGCAGCGTCTGGTATAGTTAATGGTTATCCAGATGGGACTTTCAAAGGCAAAAAGGATATTACCCGTTTTGAAATGGCTCAAATGGTTGCAAAGGCGATGGCTAATCAAGATCGTGCTAATGCAGAACAACAAGTGATGATTAATCGTTTGGCAGACGAATTCTCTAACGAATTGAATAATTTGGGCGTCCGCGTAGGTCGTTTAGAGGATCGCGTTGGCAATGTAAAGGTGACTGGTGATGTGCGACTTCGCTATCTTGGCACTAAAGCAATGGGACCAGATTTTATAAGAAGCGACGGGGAATATAGTGAGAAGACACGTTTTGATGCTCGTGCTCGCATTCAATTTAATGCGAAGGTAAATGACCGCACTGATGCGGTTGTACGTGTTGCATCTGATAATTTTGAATTAGGCGCTGCCTATAATCCAAGTGGAGAGTCTATTGGCCTACTTACTGTTGACCGCGTCTATGTAAATCATAAATTTGGTGAACGTGTATCTGTAAAAGCGGGTCGTTTTGATCAAATGATTGGTAATGGTTTAATCCATGATGATAAATTTGATGGGGTTCAACTAAATATTGGCAATGATAAAGTCCAATTTCAAGGCGCACATGGGTATCTACTTACAGGGCTTTATGTAAACGTTCCGGCAGAGTATAATCATACGATTTCTTATGCTAGTGTTAAAGGTCAGTTAAATAAACATATCAATGTAGGCGGTTTCTTTACGCGCTTTAACACACAAAAGGTTTTAGATCATAGCCTAAAAAATGTGTATGGTTTTAGCACAGATATGAAATTTAATAAGCTTTGGATTGGTGCGGAAACTGTGAAAGATACGCATGCAAAACACGCGTATGCTTGGACGGCTGGTATCGGTTATGGCGATTATGACATTGCTAAACAAGGTACTTGGGACGTAAAGGCTCAATACTTTAACTTTGGTTCGCATATGGGGGCTATCTCCTCTAAATGGAATATTGCTTATGATTCAACACAGTCAGATAATACGGGTCATATCGAGTTCCATGGCTATAAAGGTTGGCTCACAACTGTAAATTATGCATTACAAGATAACTTAGGTTTAAGTGCTTATGCGGGCTTTAAAGGTCGTAATAACCCTGAACAATATGCTAGATATCGTAAATTATCTAACTACTATCGCGTTGAGTTAAATTACCAATTTTAATAATTGTGTGTATAGATTATTGTAGTAAGAATTGAGAGGTTTTAGTATGAAACGACAATTTGCTGTTATGTTAGCTTCAACGGCTGTACTAGGTATAACGACTGCCTTCGCAGCAAATCCATTTTCCGACGTAACGCCAGATTCTTGGGCGTATCAAGCCGTATCTCAATTGGCGAGTGCGGGCATTATTAATGGCTATCCAGATGGGACTTTCAAAGGCCAAAAGGATATTACCCGTTTCGAAATGGCTCAAATGGTTGCAAAGGCGATGGCTAACCAAGATCGTGCTAATGCGGAGCAACAGGCGATGATTAATCGTTTAGCAGACGAATTCTCTAACGAATTGAATAACTTGGGTGTTCGGGTAGGTCGTTTAGAGGATCGCGTTGGCAATGTGAAAGTAACAGGGGATGTACGATTCTTAGTACGTCATTCATCTAAGAAAAATGGTCGTTTAGTCAGTGCAGGTGGTCAATACTATAAACCAACTAAATATGATGTGCGTGGTCGTTTGCAATTTAATGCGAAGGTGAATGATCGCACAGATGTTGTTGCGCGTATTCAATCCTATTCTATGGAATTAGGCGATGCCTTTTCCGACTATGAAACTGAGACTAGACTCGATAGGCTTTATGTGAATCATAAATTTGGTGAACACACATCTGTAAAAGCAGGTCGTTTCAATCAAACAATAGGTAATGGTCTCTTGTATGATGATGCCTTTGATGGTATTCAATTGACCACTGGTAACGATAAGATTCAATTGCAAGTAGCTCATGGTTATGCATCTGCCATAGACAATGAAACTCGTTTTTTACCAGAAAAGGATTTATATAATTATGTAGGTTTAAAAGGGAAATTAAATAAGCATATTGATTTGGGCGGTTTCTATTCTCGCCATAGAAGATTTACAGAGGATTATTATCATTCCTATGGTAACTTGTATGGTGTAAGTACGGATATGAACTTTAATAAAGTTTGGATTGGCGGTGAATTGGTGAAAGCCGTTAATACTGATCATAGTAATGCTTGGACAGCTGGTATTGGTTATGGTCGTTATGACCAAGCTAAAAAAGGTAGTTGGGATGTAAAGGCTCAATACTTTAGCTTTGGTGAAAACTTGGGTACTTATGGTTCTAAATGGAAATTCCCATATGATGCTAACAACATTCATTATGATATTACTGCAACAACTCCGACTACGAACAGTATATTCCGTGGCTTTAAAGGCTGGTTAGCTACTGTTGATTATGCATTGCAAGACAATGTGGGCATCAGTGCATACTATGGTTTTAAAAATAAAACTAATAGAATCGATGGTTCACTTAATGAATACTTAGCAAACTACTATCGTGTTGAGCTAAACTACCAATTCTAATCTGACCATTTGTATAATTTATAACTAAAACAATCCCCTTGATGAGTATCTAGGTACTAATCAAGGGGATTTTAAATTATTACAGGGTTGTACTAATTTTTAAGTTAGGTATTAAGGGCTTCGTCAATACTACAGGCCTGTACTAATTTTCAGATGAGATATTAATAGAACAAGGCCTTACCTCTAGAATTAATATATCTCCTCGTGATATATTACAGATAAGTAGTATTCTTACGTTCATATGTATAAGGAGACACTCTATGTTTAGCTTTCAAAGTGAGTTATTATTACGTTTACAGAAACAATTTGTATCTGAACATGAGGCTGAATTCAAATCTATTGAGGATTTGATAGAAGCATTTATGACTCAATATAATCGTGGTGATTTTAATGATACGATAGAAATGAAATTACGTGATTTATACGAGGCTGCAAAAGAGGCTGATACGACTGAGGAATCAAAGAAATTGTACAATAAGATTCTTGCGTTATGCCCTGACGAAGTAGATGCTAAACGAGAACTGATAGCCCTTGGATTACATCCAAGCTTTCAAATTCATCAGTTGAAACAGCTAGTAGAATCGTTGAAAAAACCTAAGAAAATGGATTGGCATATAATAGAGGCGCGTCCTTATATGCGCTGCCTCATCGACATGGGGATGATATATTTAGAATACAATATGTATAATGATGCGATTGCATGCTTTACTCCTGTCTTTCACGGGGATAAGCAAGACCATTCAGGATTCCTTGTGTACATGATGGTTGCTTGTTGTGGCGCTGCCAATTGGGATCGTGGTCGCAAGGTGTATCAGCGCTATCTCGCATGTTGTGATGATATACAAAATGCATTTAATCAGGCTCCGGATATCATGTTACCGATGCATATGCTGTATATTTTATTGGCTTTACAGTGTGGTGAAAGCAAGGTTGCCCATGATGTATTAGCAGATCTTGTTGATGAATATGAAGATATTGATTGGTTAT
>ERZ773263.931-NODE-931-length-18767-cov-5.618801_pt1 | contig 18767 bp, 27 predicted proteins | sample MGYA00511076_ERZ773263 | MGnify/ENA primary metagenome ERZ773263 (study PRJEB29015, sample SAMEA2738155) | human oral metagenome | biome: human oral; feature: human-associated habitat; material: saliva | place: China | collected 2195 ... | reverse complement strand
CTCCAAAGTTATCCTTTGTATTTTCTTTTTTCTCTTCTTCTCTCTTATCTGGAATTTCTTCAACCTCTTTTGGTGGAAATACAAAAAAGTAACATGATCTATCGTTTTCTTTTGAAAATTGTTTGATTAAACCTAACTCTTCAAGTTCAAGTTTTGCCTTGATTACAGTCTTGCTGCTTATTCCTCCTAGTAACTTTCCAAGTTCTGTATTACTGAATTTAACAAAACATCTACCTTTTTGAATATCAAACCATGTATTATTCCCTTCTTGATAGGTTTTTGCCGATAGTTTATATCGGTCAATCATTAACATATAGATTATCTTGGCATTATTTGATAGGAGAAAATATCTGCTATCTGGATTCCACAGTACCTTTGGGGCTTGCATATAAGAATCATTATTCATTTGTTTTTCTCCTTTCATTTTAAATTTATTTAAATGTCACTATTAATTTTTGATAACATTTGAAATTACCTCTTGCGTAATAGCAAATCATTGCATTTCTATATTTAACTCCGTATTTAGCTGCAATATCCTTAAACCTCGTCCGCTTATTTCCTTTTAAATCCAGGAAGATATTTTTGCACATTTCCTTATCAATATTTGTGGATTTATTGTTTTTTCTTATTATCCTTTCATTCAATTAGATCACTCCTTGTTGTTAAATTAATAGCTGTTCAAATATTTCATTTTTGCATTTAATCATACTTGGAGATGGACAAAAATTATTGAAATATTTTTTCAGCTTACATTTTCCGTTAATTAAGGCGGTAAATGCTCCATCTGTTTCTACAAAATTTTTAAATCTGAATGCTAAACAAACTTTTCGGCCATCTTTTAGAATTGTATGAACGTGTAAGCAATCAGCTTGCGCGATGTCTTTTCCTTTGCTCCAATCAATTAATTGTATTTTAGCGTTACGAATAACATTTTCTTTAAGAATTATCATTGTAATTCTCCTTTTGCTATTTATCTTTAACCCACTGGCCACTTATCCAACGGCCTGTTCTGTCTTTTATTTGATTAAAAGCATATTCAACACATTCATCTAGTGTGAAATTATATTTTGCTGCAGTTAATTCTAAATCATTAACCATAAATTCAAGAACTAATGAATCATATTTCATATCTTTTATTTTTTTATCTAATGACCAACTAAGAAATTCTAAGTTGGCAAGCAAATTTGTTCTGATAAATAGTTCTGATGGAGTTTTTGGAAAATCATTAGTATATTTCTTTGGAATATTTTTAAAAAACTTAATTGTATCTGCAAGATTAGATGTAAGCCAGTATCCTATTACTAATGTTATGTAAGTATCTCCAATACCATCTTTTATCTTTTCTAAATCGTTGTTTTTTATAGCTTCCAAAATTTCTTTTGTTTCTTCTTCGGTCTTTTCAAATTCTTTTTCTAATGTGCAATATTCGTGAAATTTTCGAGCTATTGCCCAATCAATAATATTACTTATCATTCTTAATCCTCTTTAATTACTTCGATACTGTAATTTGAAATGCTATTTTTTCTAAGTCCATATCGTCTGTTATCTTTTAAATCAAGAATTTCAACGAAATATCCGCAGGAATTAATCCAAGAATTAAAATTCTCAAATGTATATTTATCAACAATATATTCTACTTGCTGTGCCATTATTTCAACTGTCAGTAAAAATGTTTCTTCTTTTTTATTTTCTTCTTGTTTATTTTCTGTGTTGTAAAATCTAAGCATTAATTATGCTCCTTTCTTTTGTGGTTTGAAAAATCTTGTTGAATCTTTATTAAATATTTCAGTAAATATTATAGATTAACTTTTTGAGATTTATATTTTAAAGCACTATAAGTAAAATCTAATATACGATAGCATTGTTCAAATGTAAGTCCTTCTCGTTCAAATAAAGAGATGATTTCATCTGATACTGGTGCTATCTTATTTTTAACAAACTCATTTGCATATGGATTAGCTTCTGCTGGATAATGTTTCTCAAGTAACATTAATGTTGTATTTATTTCTTCTTTCATTATTTCTCCTCCTTTATTTATCAAAATAATTTTTTTTGTAAAACTCTTGAGTGCTATTTAATATATGAATTAATACCTCAGGAGTTATTTGTTTTCCTTGTTCAATAACCTCTATGTCTAACGTTAAAGTAGCTTTAGATGTATTTAAATCATTAGCAACAGGATATTCTTTTTGTTCAATTTTGTAATTTCTTATAAATGCATACAATTTAATTTTCCTTCCTTTCTTTCCTTTATCACTTTAATTAGTAATTTTAAGTAATATTTTGTACTACAGCTTCTTTAACTAAAAAGGCTGTAGTTCTTTCTAATATTAGCTTAGCTTTCCAGTAAGGAAGATTGTGTTTTGCTAATATATTGATTATCTCGTTTCTAATTGGTTCTTCATCTTTCGATAAAAAAACATCATCAGTTTCTATTTCTTTATATTCAATCGAAATAATTTTTCCACTTATAGTAGTTGTTATATTTTTAGAAATATTCATATAGATAGTCTCCTTTCTGTTTTATGATATAATTACCTCAAAGAAGGTGATTAGTTATGTCTACTGCTCGTTTGAAGAGATTTTTTTTATTATCCCCATAACTCCTATAACAGCATCATTAAGGCCGTGTATATAACCCTTGAAATAATCGGATTTTAAAACCCTAATTTGTTCTTTTGACAAGTTTAATTTTTTTACTTCTTCTATATTTTTTTTAAAAAGTTTTTTCTTTTGTCTTCTATTCACTTTCTATCACTCCGTAAAAACTGTGGCGGTTGTTTAATATCTACTAACTTTTAAATTTTCTAAAGTATCATAAACTTCTAAAATATCGTAATCCTTACCTGTTTCTCCTCTAGGAATGTATCTAAGTCCTGCCTCTTCCCATGTGTCAATTAGACTAGGATGACATTTGAATAACTTAGCAAGTTCGCTTTTTTTGTAATATCTCTTAACCATGAGTTGGGATTCTAATATTTCTGTTATAATCTCTTTATGAATTTCAAATATTTCTTTTCTAATAAACTTTTTCCCTTCTTCAGATAACAAAGTTTCTAACATTCCTCTCCCTCCTTTATATTGTGATTTTGTGACTTTTCTGTTATTTCTTTATTATTGATAAGTCAGTATTGTGGAAAGAAAAATATAAATTAATCATCTAATTTTCCAAAAATAGAGAATATACCTGTTCTGTTTAACGAACGATTTTTGTAAAAAAATAAGAACTTACATCTTTTAATGGTATGTCCAACACTTCACAAATTCTAAACATTTCACTCTCAGTGAATTCTCCATTTCTCTCTAACTTCGCATATAAAGCTGTTCTACCAATGTTAGCTAAATTAGAAAATTCATATAATGTTAAATTTTTCTCTTTAATCCGACCTTTTAACTTACTATAGTCGAATTCTATTTTTTTCATTTAAACACCTCCTTATTCGTTCTGTTTTACGAACTAAGTATAACATGAAATTTTATTTTTTGTCAATAGTTTTTTTCGCAAAACAGAACTTTTCTCTTTTTTTTTATTAATTTTTGTTGCGTTATCAGAACAAAAATGATATACTTTTTTTGAAGGAGGTTGAATTATGGCTAATAAAGTAACTATTGAACAACGATTAAAAGAGATAATGAAGATAAGAAATATTAACTTGTCAAAATTATCTGATATTTCTAAAATAAGTAAATCTTCCTTACATTCTTATCTTCAAGGGAAAAATGAACCTAAGCAAAATAATATATATAGACTTGCTCGAGCCTTGAATGTCTCAGAATCTTATCTAATGGGATGGACTGAAGAAATAGAACAAAAACATGAAATAAAAACAAACTCTAAAGGTATACAAATTCCAGTATTAGGTACTGTGCCTGCAGGAATACCAATATCAGCCATAGAAGATATAATCGACTATGAAGAGATACCTAGATCATGGGAGAATCAAGGAGAGTTTTTTGGGTTAAAAATTAAAGGTGACAGTATGTACCCCACTTTAGAAAATGGCGATGTTGTTATTGTTAAAAAGCAAAGCACAGCAGACAACGGAGATACAGTAATTGTAATGGTGAATGGTGATGATGCAACTTGTAAGAGATATGAACGTTCTGATACCGGAATAATGCTTATACCTAATAATAATGCTTATACTCCAATTTTTTACACCAATGAAGAGATAGAGAGTCTTCCTATATCTATTATAGGAAAAGTTGTAGAACTTAGACGTAAATTTTAGATAAGGGGAAGATTATTATGAAAAAATTAAAAAAAAATAAAAAGCAAGAAATACAAAAACAGAATATAAAAGCTGCGTTTGGATGTTTAGGTGTTATTTTAGCAAGTATTTTGTTTATATTTTTTCTTGCGTTCATTTTCTCATCAGAATCTTCTAAAGGGACACTAAGTGAAAGTAAGACTTCAAAACATTTGACTGATGAGATAGCAAAAAAAATAGAACATCAATTAAATGATAGATTTAATAATGAGTATCTTAAAGAATTTAAAGTAGAGTATAAAAAAGAATATGACACTTTTGTTTTTACACCAATAGACAAAACAAGAATTAAATTAGATGCGTTTGTTCGTGATCCAAAAAATGAAAGTAAGGCTGGGGAATGGTACAAACAACAAGGAAACTTAATTCATTTTTCTGGCAAGTATTATAAAGAAGAACAAATCGAAAGTAAATTTAGTATTGTTAATCCTAATGATGCAAATAGTATATTGATTACTTTTGAAAAGGGAGAACCTACCTATGTTTTTTTTAATAATTAATAAGAGTTTTAAAGGTTATCTTTAAATTTATTGCGGCATGTTTATTTGTTTAAATAGTCATACTGCGATGTTGTAATAATATTTGGGGAAAATAAAATTAATATTCAAAGGAGGGAAAATGGTTAAATATAAAGATAAAAACAGTTTGTAAAATAAAAAAGGGGCTATTATGAATTTAATAAAAAAAAGAAAAGTAAAAGATAAAAAAACACCAAACAAAAAGATTTATAAAATAGTATTTATGATTTTTGTTATCAGTATAGCAGCTGTGGTCTTTATTTCTTTAATTTCACCTCACGATTCTGGTGTAGACACAAATCAGTTTACGCGTGAAAAAAAAGAAATGTCAAAAGAGGAAAAAGAGACGATTGGGCGAGCGATAGATATAAACAATTTGGATGATTGGTTTGAGATAGTCCATTCAGAAAAGGATAAACTTTATCATCTTTATCCGAAAGGTTGGGCAAAGAAAACGATAGAAAATTTTTTAAAAGATCCTAAAAATAAATTTTATTCTGAGGCATGGTTTAGTCTTAAAAATAGAATAACTACTACTTCTTGCTATTGGAGATTATTAGATTTACCTATCGAAGACATTGATGTTCATAGTCCGTATAATTCTGATATAGTAATATTGAGAGCAAGAGATGGGGCTATTATATTCAATGATTTTCAAGATAAGGAGTAATTATAGATTTTTTAAAAATATATAAAAATGAAGGGAGAACATTTATGATAAAACCATATCATATAAGAAAATGTAAAGAAATTAATTTAAAGGATGAAATCAATATTAATGACAGTCAGGGAAGGCTTGTGTTGAAAATGAAGCCTATAAAAGAGATGTTTATTGAAAAACAGAGGGTAATACCATTTGAGTGTGAATTTAATAAAAAAATCACACAAAAAATTAAAGTAGAAGAAAAAATTTATGAAGGATACACTGTTCCTAATAACTTTAAAGCATATTTCTTTGAGAAAGAAAAAATAATAATATTTAACAGTTCAAAAACACTAACCAATGAATTTCTTAAGCATCTAAAGGATAATAATGGGATAGAGTTTGAAAAAGTAAATTTTGATTTAAAAAAAATATTGGATAGCGGAAAAACTACATCTAAGGGTATGCACTTTAGTCACGCTGATGCTAATGTGCGTTCAAAATCATTTCATGGGATTAATGTGGAAAGAAATTTAGAGGCTGAAACAGCATTAAAAAATAATAAAGTAACATATATAACAATAACTATGGACGTTGCAGCTAACAACAAAACAGATGAGAAAACTATAAATATATCAAAAAATAGCTCAATATCTGTCGTATCAAAATGTGAAACAGAAGAGAGCTATTTAGAATTAGTATTTAATACTTATAGAAGTATTAAAAATTTACTCTGATACGATAAGATAATTTTCCAGTGCTTCTGTAATAGATTTTTCATTGTGAGAGTGGATAACCATCACTTTTTCGGAAATTTCTATCGTTAAATTCTTAGTTGCATAGTTCAAATGAAATTGATTAATTTCTATATCAGCATAATTTTTGATATAAAGGGAATAGAACGGGTTATATTTATTAAACTTCAATTTTAAAGAATATAAATTTTCATTTGTATTTGCTGTCAGATTTTCTAAAATTTGTTTATATATTAGAAAATCATCTTTAAATACTTTGATAGATTCTTTATAAGAAATATTAGAACTATATTCAACTTTTATTTCTTGAGCCCCAATTTCATAGTAAATATTTAGCCTGCTATCATTAATTAAAAATGAAAGTTTATCTGCGTAATCCTCTATTTCCTTTACATCATACATTTCTGCTCTCAATTTATCTATATATTTTTTAGATATTTTTCGAAAATCTATTTGATCATCTAGTATATATACATAGGAACAAGACCAATGCATACCTGGATTTTTCCACCAAGCATAGATTTTTCTGCAAAGAATAAACATATATTTCGATTTATCATAATAAATTTTAAATATTAAAAATATTGCAGGTATTGCGGCTAATAAAAATTGATAAATATTGTTATTCATGAACATATAGATCAGATAAATAACTGTCAGAACTACTTGCCATGGTAAAATGTGTTTGAAAAAATAAGACATATTAGATCACCTCTTCAATGATATTATATCAAATAAAAAACACTTTATAAATAAAAAACTATTTACAATTAATATTATGGTCAATTGGCCACCAAACAATATATCACTCCCTAAAAACTGTGGCGGTTAGAAAGGAATGATATATATGAAAATAAAAAAATACGAAAAATACGGTAAAATTCACTATAAAGTGCATGGTTTATATTTAGGTATTGATCCATTTACTGGTAAGGAAATAAGAAAAACTAAATCTGGATTTAAATCAAAACGAGAAGCTGAAATATATGTAGCTAAAATAAAAACAGAACTTGCTGAAAAAGGTGTGCTTTCTAACGAAAATACAAAATTTAAAGAGGTGTTTGAGCTATTTCTAGTTGGGTATAAAGACACTGTAAAAGAGAGTACCCTATTGAGCAATACATATGCCTTTAATTTAATTTTAGGCAAAATTGGGCGCATGGATATTAAGAAAATAAACGTAACTCATTGTCAAAAAATAATAAATGACTATAGTGAAAAATATTCTATTTCAATTTTAAAAAGAATAAAGACATATGGAACTATGATTTTTGAACATGCTGTGCGTATGCGACTTATTTATGACAACCCTATGAGCCACGTATTAATACCTAGAAAGCTTGTGAATCTTGATGAGGATGAATCTATACTTTATTACACTATGGACGAATTACGATGCTTTTTAGAGCTTGTGAAAGAACATAGAGGTCTAAAACAACTTACTATGTTTCGATTATTGGCTTTTACAGGTATGAGAAAAGGCGAAATGCAAGCTTTAACATGGGATGATATAGATTTTATTAATAACACTATTAACATTAATAAAACTGTTGCTTTAAATATGAATAAACAACTTATAGTCCAATCACCTAAAAGCAAGAGTAGTGTTAGAAAGATAAGTATAGATGATGGTACTAGCATGCTATTAAAGAAATGGAAATTAGCACAAAAAGAAGAGTTGTTCAAACGTGGAATGAAATCTAAAGAAAAACAATTATGTTTTAGTGATTTTAAAAATAACCTATTAGATTTGATGTGGTTAAATAGAAAAATGAAGCAGATTTGTAAAAAATATGATTTCAAAGAAATAAAAATCCATGGTTTTAGACATACGCATTGTAGTCTAATGTTTGAAAGTGGGGCAACGATTCAAGAAGTACAAGACAGATTAGGTCATTCTGATTTAAAAACAACAATGGGAATTTATGCTCATGTTACCCAAAAACAAAAAGATAATTTGGCTGTTAAGTTTTCTAAATATGTGAATTTTTAACAAACCGTATGCAAACCGTATGCAAAGTAAAAAAGAAAGCCTATAAACGTTGATATAATAGGCTTTCTAAATAGATTATTTAGTTTCTCTGTGTAAAGTCACTTTTTTTAATCTTGGACAGTATTTTTTAAGTTCAATACGGTCTGGATTATTTCTTTTGTTCTTTTTAGTAATGTAGTTTCTGTCACCACATTCTGTACAAGCTAATGTTACATTTACGCGCATTAATATAACCTCCTATAAAATTTAATCTTAACAACTTTTTCATACAACAAAATATATTTTAACATAACTTACTTAATATTTCCAGTATAAAATGTTATTTTTCATAATTTTTTTTAGAAAATCATATCAAATAGTTTATTACTCCCCAAACACTTTATAATAATCTTGTTTAAATTTCTCAATACCGATATCTGTAAGTGGATGTTTAATCATTTGTTTTATTACACTATAAGGAACTGTTGCTATATCACATCCCATTTTTGCACATTCAGCTACGTGAATAGGATTTCTAACACTTGCAGCGATAATTTCAGAATCAATATCATTATTAGAGAATATTTCTACGATTTCTTCGATTAAAATCAATCCATTATGTGAAATATCGTCTAAACGCCCTAAAAATGGTGAAACATAAGTAGCACCAGCACGAGCAGCAAGTAAGGCTTGGTTAGCACTAAAGATAAGTGTAACATTCGTTTTAATTCCTTCTTGTTTTAAAATCTTAACAGCACGTAACCCGTCTTCCGTCATAGGAATTTTTACAACCATGTTTGGATGAATTTTAGCAATTTCTCTAGCTTCTTCTACCATATCTTTCCAGCAAGTAGTTGTTGCTTTTACTTCACCACTTATTGGTCCATCAACTATTTCTGTGATTTCTTTAATAACTTCTTTAAAATCACGACCTTCTTTTGCAATAAGGGATGGATTAGTTGTTACCCCGCAAATCACCCCAAGGTCATTGGCTAACTTAATATCATCCACATTAGCAGTATCTATAAAAAATTTCATTATATAATCCCCTCTCGATTTTTTATCTTTATTTTATCATAACACATCAGAAAAACGATTTCAATTTTTTATTTACTTACAGAAAATATTTCTTTTCTGGCTATCATCATATTTGTTTTTTCAAAAAATATATGATAGAATAACACTATATTTTAGGAGGCAAATGATGAAGAAATTTTTAGAAAAAGTACCTTATTTAATTTTTTCTTTCTTTTTATTTATAATACTCCCTCTATGTTCTTATTTTATATCTAATAAATCAGGAATGATAATTTTACTTCTTATATTTATGTATCCTATTGTTAGTTTTGTAATATCATTTCTATATGCGTATAATAAAAAGGACTTTAGTTACTTATTTTCATTTATTATAGGTTTCTTCTATTTAATATCTTGTTTAATTATTTTAAACTTTGATATTCTTATCTATGGACTTGGTTATGTGTTCTTTAGTTTGTGTGGGCAAGGTATTGGTTTTTTAGCTAATGAACTCCGTAAAAATAAAAAAAGTACTAAATAGGGTTTAAAAAATCGGACTGATGAAAATTCATCTAGTCCGATTTTTATTATATTTCATATCCTAATAACATTCCGCCTTCTTCTCCGTAGAAACTACAGATTCCAGAAGTAGGTACTGCGATAAATTCTATATTTGAGAATTTTTCTTTTAATTTTTCTTCTATTTTTTGGCAAATACTCTCATTGTTTCTGTGTGTGATAACTGCTCTTCCACCTTTGTATCCAGCTTTAATCATTTCGTCTACTACAGTAGAAACGGCTTTTTTCTCTCCACGAACTTTGTGTAGTAAATGTAATGTTCCTTCGCTACTTGCTTCTCCTACCATACGCATATTTAGTAATCCTACTACTGCAGCAGCAAGTTTATTTAAGCGACCATTTTTCACTAGATTATCTACTTTTTCTAATACGAAAATAAGTTTTGAATTTTCTTGATATTTTGTCATTGCAGCAACTACTTCTTCAAAAGATAACCCTTCTTTGATTAGTTCATTTATTTTAAGTAGGAATAAATCGTTTTGTCCTCCTGCTGAAAGAGTATTAATAATATGTATATTAACATTATCATTTTCTTCTTTTAACATTTTTTCTGCTATAACTGCACTATTATAACTTCCAGACATCCCACCAGTTAAAGTCAAAACTATTACATTTTCTGCTCCTCTATAAGCTGATAAATATGCCTCTGGACTAGGGCATGCTGATCTAGCTGGTTCTGGACTAGCATACACTTCTTCCATCATTTTATCAATATCTAAATCCAGATTATCTACAAATACTTTATCCTCTATTTGAAGAGAAAATGGTACTCTTTCGTAAGTAATATTTTCAGCTTTGTTAGGAATTTCTCTAAAATCACACGCTGTATCTACAACTACTTTCCACTTCATTTTTTATTCTCCTTCTTTTGCCTATTATATTATTTTAAATTATCTGCTAATTCCAATGTTTGCTCATATAATTTCACAGTTGCACATGCTGATTTTATAACAATAGGTATTTCATCAGTATCTTCACCATTCATACAAGCTACAAAGTTATTATACATTATCTCTGATTTATCATTTTCAGTAAGTATGGTCAGTGTTTTACTTATTTCTTGGATTGAAAAAACATTTTTCAAATAAGTAATAACTATTAATCTGGCCAATTGACGTCGACTATATCTTTTCTTTATAGGTTTATCCACATAATGATTTTTAACATAATTATTAATCATAGCCGATGTTAAACCTTTATCATTTTTTAGCATTATTGGACTATGTAATTTATTGACATACTCCAATACTTGATCTAAATATAAATCTATTTCGGGTAGTTCTGACCATTTTGGATATTCTCTCACCAAATTTCTTCCACCTCTTTATCTAGTTTTTATAATTACATTATATTGTTTTCTAAACTAATAGTCAAGAAAAATAAAACTTTTCCACAAGATTTCTCTTATGAAAAAGTTTTTTATTATGCTAATTGTTTTTTTATATTTTTCTTCATATACATATAATATACTAGAACTCCCAGTGCATATGTCCCTAAACCTATTATCCACCCTATCCAAAGTCCATCTATGCCTATACCTTTCTTAAATACTAAAAGGTATGCCACTGGAATACCTACTAAATAATAGCCGATAAACATCGCTACGCATATAGGTATAACTTTTTTATAGCCACGAAGAACTCCTGCTAAAGCTGATGCAAAAGAATCACAAATTGCAAAACCTATCGCATATAATAATAAATGTGCTGTTAGTGCTATAACGCCTAGATCTTTACTATATAAGTATGGAATATTAGCATCAAATATCCAAACTATCAGTCCTGCTAAAAATGCAAAAATCATTCCCATTATTACCCCAAGAATTGTATAACGGCGTGCCATTTTATAATTTTTTGCCCCTACATGATAGGCTACTATTATCGTAACAGTATTTGCTACACTCACTGGTAAACTATATAAAAAACCTGAGAAATTCAATGCTGCCTGATGTGAGGCTATAATTGTCGTATCAAAACGCGATACCATTAGAGATAAAGTAGAAAATACTACAGTTTCTAGCGCTGTGGCTATAGCTATCGGTACTCCTAGCTTAAATATTTCTCCCCAATGTGAGAATTTAATTCCTTCTTTTTCAAAAATCTTATATTTATTAATTTTTGGATGCTTTAGTGTTAAAAATAAAGCTATGAAGAACAGTACCATATAAGTCAACGATACCGCCATACCATTACCTGCTCCACCAAGCTCTGGCATACCTAGCTTACCAAAGATAAAACCATAAGCTAATAAAATATTTACAGGTATCGAAATTATCATCATTATCATAGATAATCTAGTAAGCCCTAAACTATCCATAAAAGCCCTAAGCACAACATATAAAAATATAGGTAAGACTCCTATACTTTCATAAAATAGATATTTTTTAGTAACTCTTGCTATATTTTTATCCATCCCTAAACTATTAACAATCGGTTCTGCTAAAGTATTTAGTCCTATAATAAGTATGATACTAATAAAAACTGCAATATATAAAAACTGACGAACTTTAGTTGGTATTTCTTGTTCTCGCCCTTTCCCCATCAATTGTGACACAATCGGAACTATTGCAAGAACTATAGAATTTAGGGTATACATTACAGGATTCCAAATATTAACACCCATGCTAACTCCTGCAAGATCAGTAGGACTATAATGACCAGCCATAAATGTTCCTATCATAGATGATGAATAAGATATTATTTGATATATCAAAACTGGAAATAACAACTTTATAAAAATTTTAGACTGTTCTTTTATATTCTTACCTTGATACATAGTTCCTCCTTATTTTATTTACACTTTTATATCATTGTATATCTAGTTATAATTTATTTTCCACAAAAAAAATCCAAAAGTAAATACTTTTAGATATCATCGATTTATACTAATATGCAACTGAGACTTGAATAGATTAGAAAACCGTTAGTTTAATCGACAACTCAACCTCAACAAAAACTTACACCCACAATGACATTACTTAATGCTGCTTCCTTCCGGACCTGACATGGTTCATAAGTATTGCGTCGTAAGGTGCCTTAGTCTCAACATTACGTGTTAAACTCGACATTCCCTATTCTACCCGCATCTCGGTATTCGGTCTTGCTAAAGCGGATTGCAAGTACAGGGCACCGCTAACTCCCCACCTAGCATTTCTTAATTATAGCAAATAAAAAATTAAAAATCAAGAGCTTTACAAAAAAGGTTATAGCTATAAAATATATCTCCTTAGTTACTTTTATCAATCTCTCACTATTTGCTCTAATGTATTAATTTATCCAGGTCGTCTATATTTAAAATACAGTCTTCCTCATTAATGACTAAACAAGGTATTCCTATTTGCATACTCCCTTGAATTCCTTCAAATGCTTTATATGTATCTCTAACGTATAAAAATTGTTTCAAATCTTTTAGCGAAGATAATATTTCTACCTCTTCATAGCCTATTTCTAATTCTGCCAATTTTTCTTTAAACGGCGCTGTATCTGGACAACTCTGTGCATAATATAAAATATTTTTCATAAAGTATTTATCCTTTCTAATGTATTTATTTAAATTCTTATATTTTAATTTTAGCATAAAATAAAAATAAGCTCTATAATTTAGTATAGAACTTACCTTTTTCTTTGTATTTTTACTCTTTTTATTGAATCAGAAAAAACTGATGCTAAAAGTATCCCCATCGCAATAGCTCCCGCTTGTAGCAAGGTTTCTATACCTACTTTAAATGCTACATTGTAATTTTTTGTAACTAGATTTTGCATAGTATTGTACATCCCATACCCAGGAACGAGAGGAATTATTCCAGTATATATAAAGATTGTCGCTGGCATACGAAGTAATTTAGAAGTACTTGTTGATAGAATCCCTACACATAAGGCACCAAAAAAACTTCCAATTACAACATCTGTCAATAATTTAACCAATACATATACCAACCATCCAGCTGCTCCTATTAATGAACAACTTAATAGTGATTTTTTAGGTGCATTAAAAAATATTGCAAATGCAAATGTTACAACAAATCCTGCAATAAATTGTATATAAATATTATATTCCATAGTTTACTCCTTTACACTATTTTTAATCCCATAACTACGCCTAATGCTATTGCAATCGACACAAAAATAGCTGATTGTACTCCTATTATTCCAGATAAATAATCACCTGCCATAAAATCACGGACTGAATTGGTAATCTGTACCCCAGGAACAAGTGGCATAAGGCTTACAATAATTATACTAACCGGGTTATGTATAAGAAAGAATTTAGCAAGTGTCATTACTAGTACTGTAGAAATAAATGCCCCTAAAAAATTTGTTAAGAAATATATTACTTTGTATCTTCCAATAAATAGTAAAAATGCGGCTTCTACAGCCATAACTACAAAAGAAACTATACTATCTTTAAACGTTCCTCCGAACATAATGGCAAAAAATGGTGCTGATATAGTCAATGCAGACAATACCGCTAAATTAGAATATCTAGTTTTATTTTTTATATCTTTCATTTTTCTAAAAGCATAATCTAGAGAACAGCCTCCCATAACCATTTTTCTTGATAAGTCATTTAATAATGAAATTTTTTCAAGATTTCTATCTCCTAAAAATACTCTTCTCATTGCTGTATAAGTCGTATCATCATATACAAATGATACAATTACAAAATTATAGGTAACTAGAATATTTGGAGCTTTTATATTCCCAAACGATTTATAAATTCTATTTACTGTATCTTCTACTCGATACACTTCTGCACCATAAAACAACATACTTTTAGCAATCTTCACACTAAAATTTAAAAGTTTTTTTGCATCCTGTTCGCTTTGCAATAACTGAAACATCCTTTACCTCCTTTTCCGTTCAAATATACCTTTTATTTTTTAACTTATAACTTCTTCTATTTTTTTAGCCTTAGCTTGTAATTCAAGCACTTTCTCACTTTTTTCTTCTTTAGCTTTTTCCAACTGAGATAATATATAATTTACTTTATCTAACTCTTGTTTTTGTTTTTTTATAAATAAATCATTTTTTTCTTTTGATAAAAATTTGCCAAAATTCTTTTCATCTTCTGTTAAAGACATATGCCCATCAGTTGCGACTATAATCTCATAAATATGTCCATCTTCTTCTATAATATCTTCTGCAATAATAGTATAGCCTAAATCTTGTAATTTTTCGCGGACAAATCTCTCTCCTAGATTTGGCTGTAATATTAAATTTGGTCTATTAATTAGTTTATCTTTTCCTTTTTCTAAAATATCAGCAATTAGCTTTCCTCCCATCCCACAAATAGTAATTACTTCTATATTATCGGCAAGCTCAATTGCTTCTAACCCTGCCGCTTTTCTACATTCGATAACTCCTGATAGACCTTCTTCTTTTACATTTTTTATAGAAACCTTATGAGGTCCTTCCACTATTTCCCCGGCAATAGCAAAGTTAATCTTGTTTTCTTTAGCTAGATAAATTGGCAAATAGGCATGATCACTTCCTATATCAGCCAAGCGCTTATCTTCTACATAGCTCGCTACTAATTTCAATCTTTTATTTATCGCTAGCATTTTCATCCTCCTATCTTCTATAATTACTAATCCAAAAAGTCTTTACTAAAACTTGTCGTAATTATTGTTTTTTTCTTTTTAGAATCAAATTCTTCAAAATCTGTAATAATATTATCTCCAAATTTACTTTTTAATTTTTTTGATAATTTTCTTAATTTTTCTTCTCCTTTATAGTCCTTAGAATCAAAAATATCGAGTTGAACTTTTAGTTCTCTCTCTTTTTTAATATCATTTAATGATACTCCCAAAAGTCTAACTCCTTTAGAAAAATCATAATGTTCTAGTAATAATTCCCATGCATACATGAAAATTTTATCAGGTTGATTAATATATTCTGGAATCTTCTTTGATCTTGTTATACTTTTAAAATCATTAAATTTTATCATAATAGATATATTATTTCCAACATAATCCCTTGTCTGTGCCCGAGCGCTAACTTTTTTACTCAATTTTTTTATTTCGTTAGAAATATCATCTTCTTCTATAATATCTTGGGTAAAGGTTTTAGAATTACCAATAGATTTTCTTTCTATTGTATATTTTAATTCTCTATTATCTTCTCCGTTGGCGCGTTGTTTAAGTCTTAATCCCTGAATTCCCAAAACACTATGTAATATGACCTCATTAGCATTTGCCACATCACCTATAGTATTAATACCTAGTTTTTTTAGCTTTTTAGTTGCAGCTTTCCCACAACCATTCATCTCACCTACATCTAGATTCCAAAGGATTTCTTTATAATTATTTTTATTAACAATTGTAAAACCAAGAGGCTTTTTAAAATCTGACCCCATTTTCGCAAAAAATTTATTAAACGAGACCCCAACACTTGAAGGCATGCCTAATTGTTTATAAATTCTTCTTTGGATAGTTGCTATTACTTTTACAGGTTCTGGAAAATCACTTAAATCAATATATGCTTCGTCAACTGAAATAACTTCTACTTTTTCTGTATATTGGCGAACTAAATCAAAAATTCTTTTTGATTCTTCTTGATATTTTACCATATCAGGCTTAAGTATTTTTATATTTGGACACAGTTTTCTTGCATCTCCTACACGCATAGTTGACTTTACACCTTTATCTCTAGCTTCATAATTGGCTGTTAGAACAATTCCATGACGTGTTTTGACTTCTCCAGCAATAGCTAAAGGCTTACCTTTTAAGTCCGGATCATATTTTTCTTCTACACTGGCATAAAAGCAATTCATATCAATATGCGCTATCACCTTTGACATCACTACACCCCCTATTTATACAACATATTAAGAGCAGGATATTTATATAGCAACTTGTACTACACTATACTCCCGCTCTTATATTTCATAATTTTAAATCAGTGTGAAATTAACAATTATGATAGGTTTTCTCTTCGTATTATCATATAATAAACTTGATAACATACTTCTAACTTCAGCTTTTATAGCTGCACATTCTCTGATACTCTTAATAGGATTACTTTCTATATACTCTATTATTTTCTCTTCAGCTTCTTTTATAAGCTCCATACTCTTCTTAACATATACAAAACCTTTTGTTTGAATACATGGACGACCTACCAGAATTTTTTCTTTCCTACTTATAGCATATGAGGCTACAAAAATTCCATCATTTGATAAAAGTTTTCTATCTTTAAGAACACTATCCTCAACATCACCAATTCCACGACCATCTACTAATATATTACCTACTGTAACATTATTAGGTATTGCTTTTGCTCTATTTCCACTAATTTCTAGTGTAGTACCTTTTGCTAGAATATGAATATTATTAGCCGCTACTCCTGTTTCTGCTGCGATTTCAGCATGTTTACGTAAATTCCTGAATTCTCCTTGAATTGGGACAAAGAACTTCGGCATAAGCATATTTAACATCATCTTCAATTCTTCACGAGTAGCATGACTTGCTGCATGAAGACGTTTTGATGCCGTTACTACATGCGCTCCAAGTTTAACAAGGAGATTCAATGTTTGGAATAACATCACTTCCATATTAGGCGATGGTGTCGCAGCAATCATAATAGTATCCCCTGATTCTATTTGAATACCTTTAATATTCTTCTCGGCAATATTCTTCATAGCCTCAATTGGCTCTCCTTGATCACCCGAAGATAGAATACAAATTTCATTTTGTGGATAATTACCAAGTTCATCTACTGTAATTAAGTTTTCATCTTCTATTGCCAAGTAATTCATATTTCTCGCAGTATTAATAGAGTCTTCAATTGCTTCTCCTAGTAATAGAAGTTTTCTATTTTGTCCTAATGCAGCACGGACTATATGTGAAATTGTTAAGAAATTTGAAGCATAACATGTTACGATTATACGTTTATTCGCTTGATAAAATGCATTATCAATTTGCTCAGCTGCTTCATTTTCAGGTACATTATAACCTTTCATATTAGCATTGCTAGAATCACTAAGTAAAGCTAATACACCTTTCTTTCCTAATGTACTAATTTTTACAATATCAGATTTATATTCTTTACTTACTGACTGGTCAAACTTAAATTCACCAGTATAAACAATATTACCTTGTGACGTCTCTATACAGATACCTAGTGAATCAGGCATAGAATATGTTGTTTTAAAGAAAGTAATACTTGCATTATTAAAATCATATTTATTATTTTCTTTTACATAGTAAAACTTAATACGACGTTTAATTCCTAAATGTTTTAAATGATTTTTTAATAAATCAATAGTTAATTTAGACCCATAAACTGGACATTTAAGTTTATCTATTATATATGGAACAGCCCCCATAGAACTTACGTGCCCATTTGATAGGAATATCCCTTTTACTTTTTGTTTATTACGAACTAAATAACTAATATCTGGAATTACTGCATCAATCCCTATCATCTCTGTTTCAGGGAACATAAGACCTGCATCAAGCACAAAGATTTCATCAGCTATTTCTATCATATACATATTCTTAGCTACTTCATCTACTCCCCCTAGAGGTGTAATGCGAATTTTAGGAATTAGTTTTTTAACTTTGTTTTCTTTTAAACTTACTTCCTTTTGTATATTACTTTGATTTTTTTCTATTTTTATATTCTTTTTATTTATGGAATTATTATTTCTCTTTTGATGAGTTTTTTGTTTATTATTAACATTTTTACTTACTTGGATATTCTTTGCAATACTAATATTATTATTACTCATTATTTCCTCCTTGTTTAATCATACTTTTTACCGGTTCAAAATCTCTTCTATGGATTGGGGTAATACCGTATGCCTTTAACCCTTCCAAATGCTTTTTCGTTCCATATCCTGCATTATTTTCAAAATCATAATGTGGATATTTCTTTGCATATTCTTTCATTAAATTATCACGATATACTTTTGCTATTACTGAAGCAGCCGCAATAGACACACTCTTCTCATCACCCTTAACCATACTAAAGTTAGGAATCGGATAATTTTCAAATGGCATAGCATCTATAA
>ERZ773263.930-NODE-930-length-18771-cov-18.643086_pt1 | contig 18771 bp, 13 predicted proteins | sample MGYA00511076_ERZ773263 | MGnify/ENA primary metagenome ERZ773263 (study PRJEB29015, sample SAMEA2738155) | human oral metagenome | biome: human oral; feature: human-associated habitat; material: saliva | place: China | collected 2195 ... | reverse complement strand
CCAACTACTAAGAAAGTTGAAAAACCTGAAAAACCAACTGAAAAACGTGTAAACAATGTTCCAATCTCAGTAGAATTTAACTTCACTAAGAAATTGGAAGGTCGTGCTCTTAAAGCTAACGAATTCACATTCGAGTTGAAAGACAGCGACAATGTTGTGATTGCGACTGCAACCAACGACGCAGACGGTAACTTCAAGTTCACTCCAGTTGATTACACAAACAAAGCTGGTAAAACTGTCACTGCCCTTAAATACCAGAAGGGTCAAGAAGGTACTTACAAGTACACTGTAACAGAGGTTAAGGGTACAGACGCAACTGTATCATACGATACAATGAAAGCAGAAGTAACTGTAACAGTATCTCATGACGGTACTGCGAAAGCCTTGATCACAAACGTGACAGAACCTGCGGATAAAGAATTTAACAACCGTGTGACTCCACCAGAAACTCCTGAGTTTAACCCAGAAAAATACATCCTTAATGAAGAAAAATTTGATATTACTGGAACTAAACTTCTGGATGATGATAAAGAGTTGACTGATAAAGTAGCTGATACCAACAAAGATCCATATGTGGACAATGTTGATAATAATGAAAAGCAAAATATCAATACACAAACACTCCATAAAGGTGATAAGGTTGTTTACCAAGTATGGTTGGATACAACTAAATTCAAAGAAGGTCACAATATTCAATCTGTAGGAATTACAGATAAATATGACAACGAAAACTTGGATGTTAATGTATCTGAAATTAAGGCTTACGATTCAGTAACTGGAGCTGATGTGACTGACAAGTTCGATATCAAGGTTGAAGATGGTGTCATTACTGCTACATCTAAGGCTGACTTGACTAAGTCTCTTGGAGATGCGGAAGATACACAAGTAATTGATACTACTAAGCTAGCGTTTGGTCGTTACTATAAGTTTGATATTCTTGCACGTATCAAGGACACTGCTAAGGAAGGTGTAGATATTGAAAATACGGCTTCTCAAATTGTTCACCAATATGATCCAACTAAGAAATCAGTTGAAAAACCAGAAAAACCAACTGAAAAACGTGTTGTTAATATCCCAGTAAAAGTTGAATTCAACTTCACGAAGAAATTGGAAGGTCGTGCGTTGAAAGCTGGAGAATTCAGCTTCGTATTGAAAGACAAAGATGGCAACGTAATTGAAACTGTAAGCAACGATGCAGAAGGTAAGATCAAGTTCTCAGCTCTTGAGTTCAAACGTGGTCAAGAAGGCACTCATATCTATCATGTAGAAGAAGTGAAAGGTACAGAGGCTGGAGTTGAGTATGACAAGATGGTAGTGACTGTTGGAGTTACTGTAACTAAGGATGGTAAAGTGTTAACCCTTACTTCACAAATGCCTGAAGATACTGAGTTTAACAACAAGGTAACACCGCCAACACCGCCAACACCGCCAACACCACCAACGCCGCCAACACCGCCAACACCGCCAACACCACCAACACCGGTAACACCACCAACACCGGTAACACCACCAACTCCAGAAAAACCTAAAGGTCCTGAGTTGCCAAATACTGGTGAACAATCTAAATCTGGAGTTGCCGCACTTGGTGCTGCGCTTGGTCTTGTAGGTCTAGGTTTGGTTGTAAAACGTAAAAAACGTGAAGAATAAAATATACAAAATCTCATTCATTTAGCGATGAACTAACGATTTTAGTTCTGAAATGAAGAGGCTTTGCTCGAAAGAGCAAGGCCTTTTTATTATTTTTAAATGTCTATGAAATTTTATTGAAAGAAAATGAAAATTATTGAAATCACATATTTTTTTTGATAAAATTAGTATGTTTTTAAGAATCAAATCTTTTTCTTGAGAATGTTTTAAATCTTAAATAAAAGAAGGAGTTTGTCATGTCATCGTTAAAGAATAATAAAACGATTAAGTATGCTTTGAGAAAAACCTCAGTTGCTTTTGGTTCTGTTGCAGTCGCAACAATGATTGCTGCTGCAGGTATTGCCACTGTATCAGCCGATGAAACTTCATCAGTAACGACACCTGTTACTTCAACTACAACAGTAGCTGGAGAAGAAACAAAAGAAGTTGCGGTTCCAGAGAAGTTGGAAGAAGCTAAAACTGCTGCCACAAATGAAGGTCTTGAAGTTAAAGAAACTGAGACTAAAAAGCAAGATTCAGAGGAAGCTGCTGCTAAAGATTACGAAAAACAAGTTATAGATATTAATAAAACTGTAGCTGATTATAAAGCTGAAGTAGCAGCAAATCAAGAAGTTTACGAAAAAGAAAAAGCTGAAGTTGATGCTAAAAATGCTGCTGCACAAGCAAACTACGATAAAGAGCTTGAAGCTTACAACGAAAAACTTACTGCTTATAAAAAAGAATTGACTGAAAAATCAGCAGAAATAACAGCAGTAGAACAGAGTAATGAAGAAGCACGTGTTGCTTATGAAAAAGCTCTTGAAGAATATAACACAGCACTTGCAGCATACAATGCATCTGTAACAGCAAATCAAGAAGCTACTGAAAGTAATAAATTGGCTCAAGCAGAGTATGAAGCTAAATTAGCTGACTACAAGACTAAAAAAGCTGCTTATGATGAAGCACAAGCTGCTTACTTGATTGAGCTCGAAATTTACAACAAGAAAAAAGCACAATACGATGACGCTAAAGATGCCTTTAATAAGATGGTTGCAGAGCGTGGCGGAAATCCTGAGAAATACAAACAAGATTTGACATTCCTCTCTGAAGAACTTGCTGATGGTGAAACAACTAAAATCACACACCAAACAACTGGATTAACAACTTACTTGACAAAAGAAGGTCAAGCTCGTATGTACGGTGATGGTAAAGCTACTAAGATGTATGAAACTAAGAATCTACAAGATTCTGATTTGACAACTACAAACCCATATGCTAACAATGAAATCGAGTGGGGTCTTGTAAAAGTCGGAGATAAATTTGATGTGACATACACAGGACTTACTCAAGCTAAAATTGTAAAAGGTAGCGAAGAAAAACGTATTGCAAAAGTTATTTATAAATACGAAGTGAAGAGCCTTCCATCATCAGATGGAAAAGGAATCGTTCAAATTTATAACGATCCAGCAGTTACAATGACAATTGGTAGCTCAACAGATACTGAAAACCCAGTAACTGTTGGTGTTGATATTGAGTTTTACGATGAAAATGACCAATTGATTGATTTGTCACAACACAATGCAATCCTTGCCCTTAACTCACTTAACCACTGGAATGGTGCATCTTATGTTGAAAATGACAAACCTCGTGCTCTAGTTGTTGAAGCTAAAGATAGCGAAGGTAATACAGTTCGTGGAACTTGGGATCCATATTCAGATGGAAGTGAACCAAAACTTGATGGTGCAGATGTCGTTGTGAAAAGCGGTAAAGCTGACTTTGGTAGTGCAGAAGTTGATATCAATGCTGATAATCCTTTGAAAATTGTTGCTCAAAAAGCAACATGGGTTGACGATACCTTTAAAGTAACTGAAGAAACAGTAGTTGATGCTACAACAGTGAATGCATCTGGTGGCGGAAATGGTCACTCAGTTGGTACTGAAGATTACACATTCGGTGATAAATCAGACGTTATCGGTTCTTACACTGTAGACGCTACATCAGGTGTTTTGAGATACACACCAAAAATGAAACACCAAGATACTCCTCACATTGAGTCTGTAAACATTGGTGACAAAGAGTTTATTAAACTTCCAAATTCAAGTGTAGACCAAGATTCATCGACAAAAGAAGTATCTGCTAAAGAACAAAACCAATACATGGCTCAAGGTGCTACATTTAATGCAGACTCTTCAAGTGAAACTAAGGGTTGGGATGATCCTAAGAGCCCTTACCTTTACTATGGTGGTGCTGCTGTTATTTTGAAAGATGGTCATCTTGAATTTACAGCAAAAGGTGCTAACGCAAAAGGTGAAGCAACTCTCTATTGGTTCTCTATCAACTCAAACGTTGGATTCCCTCAAGATCCAGGTGAAGAACCAGTTAAACCAACAGAACCAACACCTCCAGTTAAACCTGAAAAACCAGAATTGACAGAAGTTCCAACTGTTAAAGAAAAACCAGTTCCACCGACAGAACCAGAATATAAAACTGTACCTGTCTTACCAAGTGAACCGGTTAAACCAGAAGCACCTGAATTGGTGAAGGATCCTGTTAAGAAAGAAACAGAAAAACCAGCTGTTGAATGGAATAAAAATGTTGTGCTTATCAAGAAAAATGAAAAAACACAACCTAAGCCAGAACCAAAACCAGAGCCTAAGCCAGAACCAAAACCAGAGCCTAAGCCAGAGCCAAAACTAGAGCCTAAGCCAGAACCAAAACCAGAGCCTAAGCCAGAGCCAAAACTAGAGCCAAAACCAGAGCCTAAGCCAGAACCATCTAAGAAATCATTGCCAAATACTGGTTCAGTTGAACAATCATTCATGACTTATTCAGCACTTATTGGTTTAGCTACTGCCGGTTATGCTTTGTCAAGAAAGAAAAAAGAAGACTAATTCATTCTGACAGTTTAAAAAGAGAAGACTAGTTTAGTCTTCTTTTTTACTTAACTTTATCCTATAAAATTTAAAATATTAAACCGTTTACACTTGACAAAAATTGGTCTATACCATATAATGAAATAAAGAAATATGGAGGAACAATTATGAAAGTTATTCAAGTGAAAAATCCTGAAGAAGGTGGAAAAGTAGCTTTTGAAATTTTAAAAGAAAAGCTAGCAAATGGAGCTCAGACATTGGGTCTTGCGACAGGTAGTAGCCCACTTGAGTTCTACAGAGAAATCGTAGAGAGTGACCTTGATTTTTCAAACCTTACAAGTGTCAACTTGGACGAATATGTAGGATTAGATGGAGATAATCCTCAATCTTATCGTTATTTCATGCAAGAGCATCTGTTCAATAAAAAGCCATTTAAAGAAAGCTTTTTGCCTCGTGGAGTTAAAGAGAATGCAGAAGAAGAAGTAGAACGCTATAATCAAATTCTTGCTGATCATCCGGTTGATTTGCAAATCTTGGGAATTGGTCGAAATGGTCACATTGGATTTAACGAACCAGGAACTCCGTTCGATAGCCAAACTCATCTTGTAGACCTTGATCAGTCTACCATTGAGGCTAATGCTCGTTTCTTTGATAAAATCGAAGATGTACCAACACAAGCTATTTCAATGGGTATTAAAAATATCTTAGATGCCAAATCTATTCTTCTCTTCGCTTATGGCCCATCAAAAGCAGAAGCTATTGCCGGAACTGTTGAAGGTCCAGTGACTGAAAATCTACCAGCAAGTAGCTTACAAAATCATGCTGATGTGACGATTATTGCAGATGCTGAAGCTCTTAGTTTATTGGAGAAATAAGTTAATATAAAAGCCATTCAATTAATAAAGTTTGAATGGCTTTTTTGTTGAAAACATTGAAAAAATTATTATATTGTTTTTTAAAAAGTATAAAAAATAAAAAAAGCAATCTTTATATAGAGTAATTTTATAATTACAATTTTTTAGTAAATAATTCAAATTATTTCAATTATAAAACTAGACATTTAAAATAAATATTGCTACAATAAACGTTAAATAATAAATAATTAGAAACAAAGGAGACAGATAGAAATGAATATGAAAAAAATTGGATTTTTTTCTATCATCATGTGTTTATTAACAGTCATAATTTCTCTGACTTTAACAAAGGCTTCTGCCGAAGTATCAGAGACGACTGGTTCTAGTAAGTCTGTAGATACGATTACTTCACTTAACATTACAAATAATAAAGGTGGAAATCTGGATGGAGACCTGCCACAATGGTTTACATTCAGATTGAACGCAAACTTTGATTTATCAGGTAAGGATATTAAAGCCGGTGATACAACTACTATTGATGTATCAGATGCACTTTATATAGAATCACAAAACTTTGAAATTCGTGATACAGCAACTAATAATCTCATCGCAACTGGTAAAATTGATGAAACTAAAAAGCATATCATCTTAACCTATACTGATTATGCTGAAAAACACTCTGACACCAGTGGCTCTTTCTTTGTTTATACTCGAGTGGACTTTCAAAAGAACCCTGAAAAAGGAGAAATCCCTATCCAAATTACCATTAATGGAAAAGTATATAATGCCGGTAAGGTAAATTTTACTGGAGTTGGAGAAGCAAAACCAGTCTTGTTCTCAAAAACTGGTTGGGTAAGTAACGAAGAACAAAGAATCCTTTCTTATTCCATTTCAATCAACCAGACAAAAGAGAATTTTCAGGATGCAATAGTTGAAGATGCACTGAAGTTCTCTAACGCATCTTATATCAAAGATAGTATTCGTATCTATAAAGGTAAATTTAACTATGTAAATGGAATCTGGGAATTTAACGATAAAACAGATGTGACTAATCAACATACTGTTACAGTTAGTGAAGATAGTCGATCTTTTGTTATTCAACTTGGTGATATCACTGAAGCAGATCAATACCGTATTGAATATAATGTTCAAGCAAATTATGCATTTGCAGATGGTGAAAAATTGGATAACGATGCTGTTTTAAAAGCAAAAGAGAAAACTTTGGGAAATGCCACACAAACTACTGTTGCTCAGATAGCAGGTGGTTCAGGTGTTGGATATGTTTTCTCAATCAATATCCATAAAGTAGATGAAACTAACCAACCACTAGCGGGTGCTAAGTTTAAGGTTGTTCGGCAAGCTAACAATCAAGTAATTGGTGAGTTTACAACTGATGCTGAAGGTAAGATTACAGTAACGGATCTTTTGAGAGATAAGTACATCCTAACTGAGGTAGAAGCACCTAAAGGATATGTGATAAAAACACCAGAGACTGTAGTGAATGCAACAGATTTTGGAGAAGATAAGTCAGTTATCAAAACGATTGTAAACTCAAAAGAAGAGACAACAACAACTACCACCACAACCACGACGACTGAAGCTCCAACGACGACAACCACGACAACGGAAGCTCCAACGACGACAACCACGACGACTGAAGCTCCAACGACGACAACCACAACGACTGAAGCTCCAACGACGACAACCACGACGACTGAAGCTCCAACGACAACAACCACGACGACTGAAGCTCCAACGACGACAACCACAACGACTACAACGACAGAAGCGCCGACAATAACATCAACGACTACAACGACAGAAGCGCCGACAATAACATCAACGACTACAACGATAGAAGCGCCGACGACAACATCAATAACTACAATAACAGAAGATTCAACGACAACATCAACAACATCAACAACCACAACAACTTCAAAACCAGAAGTATCTGAGACAACTACTACAGAAGATAAGCCAGGTCTTCCATATACTGGTGAGTCTACAGGTATTGCATTAGTAATTGCTGGTGTATCTATCTTGGCAGGTAGTCTCGTTATGAAAAAGAAATTTTCTAAATAATTGAGTTTAGAAAAAGATAGTTAATAAAAAGGACTTTAGGGTCCTTTTTATTTGTCAATGAAAAATAATGAAATGCACTATTTTTCTTGACAATTTTCATCAATACATGTAAAATAGAATAGATCTTGAACTTGAAGGGAGTGAAAATAATGTCTAAAACAGTAGTACGTAAGAATGAATCTCTTGACGATGCACTTCGTCGTTTCAAACGTGCGGTTACTAAAGCTGGTACTCTTCAAGAAACACGCAAACGTGAATTCTATGAAAAACCTTCTGTAAAACGTAAACGTAAATCAGAAGCAGCTCGTAAACGTAAAAAATTCTAATTTGAAATGAAAGACTAGACTTATCTAGTCTTTTTTGTGTGTTTGAAAGAGGAAGGAGTTAAAAAGTATACTAAGTAATTAGAAGAGTTTCTTTTTAATTCAAAAAACATAATGATAACTAATAATATTTTTTATTTGATTTATAAAGCTAACCATGTATTTCAGTTGAATTTAAAAGATAAATATAGTAAAATTGTAGTATAACAGTGTAAGTTTACACGGAGGTAAAAAAGGGATGAAAAACCAGAAAAGGTTTGGAAAATTATTGATTACTTTATTGTCTACGGGAGTGCTTTTGGCGGCTCTTCAAAGTCAAGGGATTATTACAGCTGAAGAAGCAACAACGACAGCTGAACAAGCTTCAACAACAAGTGCAGAAGCGACAACAACTGGAGAATCAGCAACAAGCGCAGAAGCAACAACAGCTACAGAAACTCCAGCGCGTGCTGCTAAAGAAGTGAATGCACAAGTGACTGGTACTATAAAAAATCATGACATTAAATATTATGAATACTATACAGATGTAGACCTTTCTTTTTCAATTACAGAAGATGATGTGAAAGAGGGCGACTATGTTACAGTTACATTAGAAAACGTCGCTATCTTAAATCAATTAAATGGTAAGGATGTCACTTACGAAGGTAAGACAATTGGTAAAATTTCAATTGTTTCGTTTGAAAACGTCAATAAAGCACGTCAAGGTTCTAACGACAAAGCTCAAATGGAACAAGCTCAATTAGAATCAACACGTGCTACACTAAAAGTTACATTTACGAAAGCTATTGAAGCTGAAAAACCAGATGTATTGAAACAAGTCAAGTTCCAAATTAAATCAGATAACGCTTATAATGGAGCTGTAATCGCAAATAAAGATTACACTTTAAACCAAGTGATTAAAGTGGGATCTTCTTCTGTGACAAGTACAGTAGATATTCCGAAAGTAGAACAATTTGCTAATGAGACAAATTCAATCAACTTCACACCTTCTGGAAACACAATTAAATTCAAAGCTGATGGTTCATATGAAACTTATACTGAATTCCAAGTTCGTGGAAGAGAAGGGATGAAGGTTGGTTCAACTGTTGAACTAGAATTCAATGATGCTTCAGGTATCGAGTGGAAAACAAGTGGAGATGATGCAATTAAAGTGGGCGACACACACCAAGCTTACTTTATCTTACCTGTATACAGTTCATATGAAGTGAACGAATATGGTGCATATGTATTCCCGACAGGAGTTGAGCCAACATTCAAAGTAACTTCTATCTCTGAAAAGAAAATTACAATGGAAATGATTTCAGGAGATGTTCCAAAAGAACTTGGAGTCTTCTTCGGTGTTGGTCAAAATCGTATTAACATCATTGATAAATCTAAGATTGATCTTGAAAAAATGCAATATGATGTTTCGAAAGTAGCTACGGCAACTATTGATGGGAAAGATTCAAAGGGTATCTATATTTACCGTATCATTAATGACTCTGCAGGTGCACAATTAGTTCTTGATACGCTTGTCACAGACTACAAAGATATCGATACAAAAGAAAATCTTAAACCACAGGATAAGGGTTGGAAAGATCCAGCTACCATTGATGGATATGAATTTGTAAAAACAGAAAAAGACCGTGAAGGAAATCGTATCCACTGGTATAAAAAAGTTGAACAGCCAACGACCACCACAACTACAACAACAGAAGCATCGACGACAACTTCGACAACTACAACAACAGAAGCATCGACGACAACTTCGACAACTACAACAACAACAGAAGCATCGACGACAACTTCGACAACTACAACAACAACAGAAGAATCAACGACAATTTCGACAACTACAACAGACGAGCCAACACCAAAGCCAACGCCTAAAGCGACAACAACAACTACAACAGAAGAGTTAGCGCCTACGACTCCAAAGACCACTACAACATTAGGAAAAACAATTGAAAAAACAGTACCTGAAACTTCGACAACAACATCGGAGTCTAAAAAAGAACTTCCAAATACAGGTTCTACAGAATCATTGTTCGCAACAGGAGTAGCTCTCTTGGTAGCAGGACTTGGAGTTTTGGGATTGAAGAAAAAAGATAACTAAAGCTCACCATCTATTAGTAAATTATACTGTGAATATGTGAATAATAATAGAAGGGATTAGACAATTTTTTATTGTTTACTCCCTTTTTTACTATTTTTTTGGTATAATTAAAAATATTAGTAGAAAAAATCTGAGAGGGCTTTATCATGAGAAAAACAAAAGTCGCAGTCGCTTTAGGAGCATTTTTGTTTCTTAGTGTCGGCGCGAGAGCAGAGGCGGACACAACTTCGCGGTCCGACGTCAATCGGATTCATTTCATTAATACCAAAGGAAGTCCAGGGACTGATGCCATTTTACTTGAAAGTAACGGGCATTATGCGTTGATAGATATGGGTGAAGACTATGACTTTCCAGATGGGAGCGATCCGCTTTATCCATTAAGATCGGGTATTATTACTTCAAATGTCTATGCAATTGAAGATCGACTTTTCCGTCATCTTGACCATGTAGGTGTTAAGAAGTTGGACTTTATGCTTGGAACGCATGTCCATAGTGACCATATTGGTGGAGCTGATGAAGTTCTAAAAAAATATAAGGTTGATAAATTTTATCTAAAACGATATTCGGATGATCGAATTGCCACTCAATGGGGCTTGTGGGATAATCTTTTTAACTATAATAATGCACTGAATGCCGCTAGAAAATATGGCGTTAATCTTATTCAAGATATCTCAGATAATGATAGTCATTTCAAATTGGGTGATATGGATATTCAGTTGTATAACTACAAAAATGAATATGGCCCAGATGGGAAATTAAAGAAAGTATATGATGACAATCCCAATTCTATTGTTGCTGTAGTTACAGTAAATGGGAAGAAAATTTATCTGGGTGGGGATCTTGATAACGTTTATGGAGCTGAAGATCGCTTAGGCCCACAAATTGGGAAAGTCGATTTAATGAAATGGAACCATCACCTTGACGGAAAAGTTTCAAACAGCATTAATTTTCTTAATAATCTTTCCCCATCTATTGTTGTGCAAACAACAGGATTGGATATAAATGTCCAAGCAACGAGAGATAAATTGAAACAGATGAATGTCCAAGTTGTTCATGCTTCAAGTGATAAGAAAGATGCGACTGTTTTTGATATAAAAACAGATGGCATTAATAATATTTCTCAAGAATTCCCAGATATTCCGAATACGAATTCACGTTGGGTCACTGAAGATGGATATAAGAAGTATTATTTCGCTGATGATCAGATGGCAACAGGTTGGCATACAATTGATGGAGCAAAATACTTCTTCAATGGGAAAGGACATCTGCAACAAGATAAATGGCTTCAAGATTTTGATGACGAAGGTACTCTTAAGTCTTTATATATGGATAAAGATGGGAAGTTACAAACTTCCAAATGGCTTCAAATTGACAAGCAATGGTATTATGTAGATTCTAAAGGATATCGAAAAGAGTCCGAGTTAGCAATCATTGACGGTAAGACCTATTACTTTGACGAAAAAGGGATTATGCAAACAGGTACCAGAACAGTGAATGGAGCAACTCTGGTCTTTGATGACACAGGTGCGCTTTCAAATGAACTAAGAGCATCATCCTGGAATAAAATCGGTAATAAATGGTATTACCTAGATGAAAATAAAAAAATGACCATTGGTTTCAAAGAAATTGACGGAAAGTTGTACTATTTCAATGAAGCCGGAGAAATGGGAACTTATTGGCAATATACGCACCAAAAATGGTATTACTTTAGCGCTTCAGGTGAAATGAAACGTGGTTGGCTCAATGATGCAGGTAAATGGTATTATCTAGATCCTAAAACAGGGGAAATGTTCACTGGTTTAAATAAAATTGATGGCAAACTCTATCGCTTTAATGAGGGAGGCGTCATGGCAACTGGTTGGGAACAGTTTGATGGCAAATGGTACTATTATACATCCAGTGGCGATCAGAAAAAAGGCTGGCTTAAATACAACAATGACTGGTACTATCTCGAACTGAAAGATGGAGAGATGGTTACAGGAACCAAAGAAATCGATGGACAACAATATAGCTTTAAGGCTAGTGGTGCTATGGTTACTGGCTGGAAACAAGAAGAAGACAAATGGTACTATTATGCATCAAGCGGTGAGCAGAAAAAAGGTTGGATAAAATCTGCAGGTAAATGGTACTACTTGAATCAAAATGACGGCGTTATGGTGACCGGTAGACAGGAAATTGATGGTGTCAAATATAGCTTTAACCAATCTGGAGCTATGGAAACCGGATGGGTATTTGACGGCAAAGATTGGTACTATCATAAAGAATCTGGAGCCATGGAAACTGGTTGGTTTAAATATTCTGGCAAATGGTTCTTCCTAGATGGTGATTCTGGAAAAATGCTTACTGGTATCCATGAAATCTCTGGAGATAACTATTACTTTAATATTGCAGGTGAAATGCAAGTTGGTTGGATTCAAGAAAAAGGGGACTGGTATTATTTCAAACCAAGTGGTGAAATGCTTCGTGATGGAATTACACCTGATGGCTATAAAGTCGCTAGTGATGGTAGATGGCGTTCAAATGGAGTGACTACCACAACGACGAGCGTAGAAGAAACAACTTCAAAAGATTCATCGCTTAGAGAAGCTTTTGAACCTACAACAGATGCTACCCAAACTAGTGAGGAAAAATCAGTTCCAGTTAGTGATGACAAAGCTTCTAACTAATCACTTTGTCGAATAGATTTTAAAGAAGGGATTAAATAACAGTTTGTTGTTTAATCTCTTTTTCTATAGGTTAAATCTTTTAAAGAGTTCTTCCTAAATAAATAGTGTAAAGACTGTTAAAAACATAAACTTATTTCTACAATCTGATATAATAGTAGGAGAACCTTATTGAAGGAGAAAAATATGTCGGTTTTAGTCAAAGAAGTAATTGATAAACTCAGACTAGACATTGTCTATGGTGAGCCAGAATTACTTGAAAAGGAAATCAATACGGGCGATATTTGTCGACCAGGTCTCGAAATGACGGGCTATTTTGATTACTATACTCCAGAACGTATCCAATTGTTGGGAATGAAGGAGTGGTCCTATCTCATTAGCATGTCTTCTCACAACCGCTACCAGGTTTTGAAGAAATTATTTCAACCAGAAACACCTGCAGTTATTGTTTCGCGTGGTTTAGTAGTTCCAGAAGAAATGCTAAAGGCTGCTAGAGAATGTAAAATCGCTATTTTAACAAGTCGTACTGCAACCAGTCGTCTATCTGGTGAACTATCAAGTTACTTGGACTCTCGTTTGGCCGAACGCGCAAGTGTGCATGGTGTTTTGATGGATATCTATGGTATGGGTGTTCTGATTCAAGGTGATAGTGGTATCGGTAAGAGTGAAACTGGACTTGAACTTGTCAAACGTGGTCACCGTTTAGTTGCAGATGACCGTGTGGATATTTATGCTAAAGATGAGATGACACTTTGGGGTGAGCCTGCAGAAATCTTGAAGCATTTGTTAGAAATTCGCGGCGTTGGTATTATTGATATCATGAGCCTTTATGGGGCTAGTGCCGTTAAGGATTCTTCACAAGTTCAATTGGCTGTCTATTTAGAAAATTACGATACTGATAAGGTCTTTGACCGTTTGGGGAATAATGCGGAAGAGTTGGAAATCTCAGGTGTTTCTATTCCGCGTATTCGAATTCCGGTAAAAACAGGACGTAATATCTCTGTCGTTATCGAGGCGGCTGCAATGAATTATCGTTCGAAGGAGATGGGCTTTGATGCGACTCGCCTCTTTGAAGAACGATTGACAAAACTAATTGAAAGGAACGAGATGAAGAATGATTGATCCAGTTGCTTTTCAAATTGGTCCTTTGGGTATTAGATGGTATGCACTCTGCATCGTTTCAGGTCTTATTTTAGCAGTCTATCTTGCAAGTAAAGAAGCACCAAAAAAGAACATCTTATCCGATGACATTTTAGACTTTATTTTAATTGCTTTTCCTTTAGCTATCATTGGTGCTCGACTTTATTATGTCATTTTTAGATTTGACTACTATAGTCAGCACATGGGAGAGATTTTTGCCATTTGGAATGGAGGTCTTGCCATATACGGCGGTTTAATCACCGGAGCAATCGTACTCTATTTCTTTGCTGATCGTAGATTAATCAACACATGGGATTTCTTGGATATTGCTGCTCCAAGCGTTATGATTGCTCAGAGCCTTGGACGTTGGGGGAATTTCTTTAACCAGGAAGCCTACGGAGCAGCTGTTGAAAATCTTGATTACCTACCTGGTTTTATTAAGAATCAGATGTATATCGATGGCTCATATCGGCAACCAACCTTCCTTTATGAATCTATCTGGAATCTCATTGGGTTTACGTTGATTATTATTTTTAGAAGTCGATTAAAGAGTATTCGTCGTGGTTATATCACTGCCTTCTATCTAATTTGGTATGGATTTGGACGTATGATCATTGAAGGTATGCGAACAGATAGTCTCATGTTCTTTGGACTTCGAGTATCTCAATGGTTGTCAGTTCTATTAATTGGACTTGGAATTTATATTATCGTTTATCAAAATCGAAAAAAAGCACCATTTTATAATGTGAAAAAGGAGAATTAAAATGTTAGAAGTTGCTTATATCATTGTGGCAATTGCCTTGGTTGTATTCTTAGTTTATCTGATTATTACCCTTCAAAAAGTTGGTCGTGTAATCGATGAAACTGAAACTACTGTTAAGACTTTAACTTCAGATGTAAATGTTACTCTACATCACACAAATGAACTGCTTGCAAAGGTCAATGTTCTTGCTGACGATATCAATGTTAAAGTTGCAACGATTGATCCACTCTTTACAGCAGTTGCAGATCTTTCTGTTTCTGTTTCTGATCTAAATGAGCAAGCTCGTGTCTTGAGTAAAAAAGCTTCATCTGCAGGTTCAAAAACTTTAAAGACTAGTGCTGGTTTGTCTGCCATTCGTGTTGCAAGTAAATTTTTTAAAAAATAAAAAGGAGATAGCTCATGGGTAAATTATCATCAATCCTTTTAGGAACTGTTTCAGGTGTTGCAGTTGCTTTATTCCTAACAAGTGAAAAAGGGAAACGAGTTACGAGTCAAGCACAAGACTTTATTGAAGATTTGAAAGAAGATCCTGAATACGCTAAAGAACAAGTCTGCGAAAAGCTGACTGATGTCAAAGATCAAACCAAAGAATTTGTTCTTAAAACAAAGGAACAAATCGAATCTGGGGAAATTACTCTCGATACCGTCCTCGATAAAGCAAAATATCACGCTCAACAAGCTACTGAAGCTTCGAAAGAAACCTTGAACAGTCTCAAAGAACAATTGGAAGAAAAAGTAGTTGTTGAAGACCAAGAAGATGGTCAAGAAATTGTCATCGAAATTCAAGAAGACTAAATAGAATCGCCATTTCCTGATTTTCAAATGAATCAGGAATGGTGATTTTTTTCTTGAGTGAACTCTTTGTGGTATAATAAATACTATGCAGAAGAAACCGACATCAGCTTATGTGCACATTCCATTTTGTACACAAATCTGTTATTATTGTGACTTTTCAAAAGTTTTTATCAAGAATCAACCGGTGGATAGCTATCTAGAGCATCTACTGCAAGAATTTCATTCTTATGATATTCAAAAATTACGTACACTCTATATTGGAGGTGGAACACCGACAGCCTTGTCTGCGCCACAGTTAGAGTTGCTTCTGGATGGATTGACTAAAAACTTAGATTTATCAGTCTTAGAAGAGTTGACCATTGAGGCCAATCCCGGTGATTTGGATGCTGATAAGATTGCTGTTTTGAAAAATTCTGCAGTCAATCGTGTTTCACTAGGTGTTCAGACCTTTGATGACAAAATGTTGAAAAAAATTGGGCGTAGTCATTTGGAGAAGGATATTTATGAAAATATCGACCGCCTCAAATTAGCTGGTTTTGATAATATTTCTATTGACTTAATCTACGCACTTCCTGGGCAGACCATGGATCAGGTCAAGGACAATGTTGCCAAGGCTATCGCTCTAGACATTCCCCACATGAGTCTCTATAGCTTGATTTTGGAAAACCATACGGTCTTTATGAATCGTATGAGACGAGGAAAACTACCTCTTCCCAAGGAAGAATTAGAAGCTGAGATGTTTGAGTATATCATTACCGAGCTAGAAAGAGCTGGCTTTGAGCATTATGAGATTTCTAACTTTTCTAAACCAGGATTTGAAAGTCGTCACAATCTTATGTACTGGGATAATGCTGAGTATTATGGTATTGGTGCAGGTGCATCTGGCTATGTAGATGGTGTTCGCTATAAAAATCATGGGCCTATTCGCCATTATTTAAAGGCAGTAGAAGATGGGAATGCTCGTATCAACGAAGAATATCTGACTCAAAGGGAGCAAATGGAGGAAGAGATGTTCCTTGGACTTCGCAAGAAGTCTGGAGTTTCCATGGAGAGATTTGAAGAAAAATTTGGACAGTCTTTCCAAGAACTTTATGGGGACATCATCAAAGACTTGATTCAACAAGGTCTTATGCAGGTTGATGGCGATCATGTTCGTATGACTAAGAGAGGTCTCTTCTTAGGTGATACAGTAGCAGAACGATTTATATTGGAGTAATATTATGGGCTTAACTTATCAAATGAAAACTAAAATTCCTTTTGATATGGCCGACATGAATGGTCATATCAAACTACCAGACGTTATCTTGTTGTCCTTACAGGTATCAGGGATGCAGTCAATTGATCTGGGAGTGAGTGACAAGGATGTTTTAGAACAGTATAATCTAGTTTGGATTATCACAGATTATGATATCGATGTGGTACGTTTACCTCAATTTGCTGAGGAAATTACCATCGAAACAGAGGCCTTGAGCTACAATCGTCTATTTTGCTACCGCCGATTTACTATTTATGATGAAGATGGTCAAGAAATCATTCGCATGGTAGCTACATTTGTCCTTATGGATCGTGATAGTCGGAAGGTTCATCCTGTAGAACCTGAAATAGTCGCACCTTATCAATCTGAGTTTTCTAAGAAACTGATCCGTGGACCAAAATACGCTGAGTTGGAAGAAGCGATTAGCAAGGACTATCATGTCCGTTTTTACGACTTAGATATGAATGGCCATGTCAATAATAGCAAATACCTAGACTGGATTTTTGAGGTCATGGGAGCAGAGTTCCTAACCAATCATATCCCTAAAAAAATCAATCTAAAGTATGTCAAGGAAGTTCGACCAGGTGGTATGATTACTTCTAGTTACGAATTGAATCAACTAGAAAGCAATCACCAAGTCACAAGTGATGGCGATATCAATGCTCAGGCAAAGATAACTTGGCAAGAAATTAACAAAGATTAGAAAGAAACGTATGACTTATAAAGGTTATTTAATCGATTTAGACGGAACGATTTACAAGGGCAAAGACCGCATCCCTGAAGGAGAAGCTTTTGTTCATGACTTGCAAAAGCGTAGAATTCCCTACCTTTTTGTAACTAACAATACAACTCGCACACCTGAAAGTGTTCAGGAAATGTTGGCCAAGCAGTTTGATATTGATACTCCTGTGTCAACCATTTATACTGCAACACTTGCAACAATTGATTATATGAATGACATTGGTCTTGAAAAGACTGTCCATGTCATAGGTGAAGCAGGTTTGAAAGAGGCTATTCAAGCTGCAGGCTATCTCGAAGACAAAGAAAATCCTGCCTATGTGGTTGTAGGTTTGGACTGGCAGGTAGACTACGAAAAGCTAGCTACTGCAACACTTGCTATTCAAAAAGGTGCTCATTTTATCGGCACCAACCCAGATTTGAACATCCCAACGGAACGAGGCCTTTTACCTGGTGCTGGTTCACTGGTTACTCTGCTCGAAGCAGCAACTCGCGTAAAGCCAGTTTATATTGGGAAACCTAATGCGATTATTATGGACAAAGCTGTTGAACATCTAGGACTTGAACGCCAAGAAATTGTCATGGTGGGGGATAATTATCTTACTGATATTCGAGCTGGTATCGATAATGGAATTCCAACTTTGTTAGTAACTACTGGTTTTACAAAACCTGAAGAAGTAGCGGATTTACCAATCGCCCCAACCCATGTCCTCTCAAGTCTAGCGGAGTGGAATTTTGATGAAAACTAAATTTACTTTTGTAGGAAGTCTGTTCTTTCTCCTCTCGCTTGCTATTTTATTGACCATCTACCTGTCTTGGTTGATTTACCCTCTGGAGATTTCTTGGTTAAATCTGACAAGTCGCGTTCATGTCCAACCTCAGACCATCCAACATAACTTTAATGTTTTGATGGATTATTTGACCAATCCATTGAGTCAAGTATTAGCAATGCCAGATTTTCCTTCGTCTGCCTCTGGAATTCACCACTTTGTGGTTGTAAAGCGACTCTTTCACCTAGCGCAAGGAGTAGCGATAGTTACCCTACCGATTTTTTATCTTTTTTGGAAGCAAGTCATTCAGAAAGGTTTTCTGCCTCTATATCGCAGAGGTCTCTTGATTATGCTGTCTTTACCTTTGGTACTTGGTTTAGTTGGTGTCTTCATTGGGTTTGACCAATTCTTTACATTGTTTCATCAAATTCTTTTTGTAGGTGATGATACCTGGCTTTTTGATCCAGCAAAAGACCCAGTCATTCTTATTTTACCAGAGGACTTTTTCCTGCATGCCTTTCTCCTATTTTTCTGCTTGTATGAGTTGATTTTTGGATTCGTTTATCTTTTAAGTTGGAAAAAATTACCAAAAAGAGAATAAATGCATAAAAATGTTTTAAAAAATTGTACGAAAAACCTATTTTCTTGAAAAAATAGGTTTTTTTTACGGAAATAACTAGTCAAGCGCTTTATTTTTTTGTATAATAGAGTGAGAAAAGTATGCAAAGAAGAGAATAGCATGATTACACTATTTTTATCACCGAGTTGTACATCATGTCGTAAGGCAAAGG
>ERZ773263.929-NODE-929-length-18782-cov-3.998291_pt1 | contig 18782 bp, 24 predicted proteins | sample MGYA00511076_ERZ773263 | MGnify/ENA primary metagenome ERZ773263 (study PRJEB29015, sample SAMEA2738155) | human oral metagenome | biome: human oral; feature: human-associated habitat; material: saliva | place: China | collected 2195 ... | reverse complement strand
AGCTGATCAACTAGGTTTTTGTCAATAACCAACTTTGAATTATCCCAATCATTTGGGTCTATCCATTCTCCATAAGGACAAAGTTGCTTCCAATACCGCTTATACTCGCTCTTGCCCTCGTCGCTCAGGTGGATGTTATCTCTTGTCTTTGTCGAAACTGTAAACATATTATTTCTCCCGATACGCCCCAAGAGAAATTTGCCCCAAAAGAAAATGCGACAAACTCGCTTGTCGCATATACTAGTCGTATTATATCATACTTGTGGTTAAAGCAAAACTATTTGTTTTTACGTTGCTTTTTCAGCTGTTCGTCTAGGTATTCAGAATCCATTTGCCAAATAGTGTGCATCCGTTGAACTGCTCGGCTCGGTTTGTAGTTTGGATCGGCGAGGCGCTTCTCAACTTCCTTGGCTGTCTTATTCAAACTAGCCATCATTTCATCAGTCAACAAGTTCTCTGATTCATCAGCGAGGTATTTAGTGTCCTTCGTCATTTCTACATCAGCCATGATAATTCCATTATCTAACTTCTTAAGTCTTTTTACAACAAACTTCTTGCCTCTGGACAGCAGATACTCGCCCTCATTTATCATTGAGGTAACGCCATTATCTGCTAGCACTTTCTCCATATCCAAATACGGCATATCCTTTGGAGCCTTAAAAATAAATACGTATTTATTCGCATCAGATTGCTGTGCAAACTCTACTGACACATCCTGACTGGTGGATGTAGAAAGAAAATTAGGATTATCGACAATATCATTAACCGACAACTTTGATTCTAGCCCGATACCACGATACAATACCACATCTTTCTCCAACTTCGTCTTCCTGATCGCTTTATCCAGCTGCTTAATGTCAGCCTCAGCATACTCGTTCATCGGCTGGCGACCCAATAGCGCCTGATTGATATTTATAAACCCATTGCCCTTGTATGTCTCGATACTCAATAGCTCTGCTTTAGTATATTGTGCCATATATGGATTCTCTTCAATCAACTGCGGCTTCGGCGTTCTCTGAATCTTCTCAATATTGTGCATCTGCGTATTGTTTGGCGGGTTTATCTCATCCTCTGGATTATCGCCGAGAAGTCTCGTAAACGTCGAACGGCAGTTAAAATGTCGTGGCGGAATATATTCAGGGTAGGTTTGCCACTCCTTCCACGTCATCACCTTGCCATCCAGCGCGCTACAACCAGGCGATGTTCGTGCATCCAGAATTGCCGAAAACTCCAACACATCGTCATCGTCCCATACTGAATTACGCCCAGAATTGACCGCTTGTGCGATTGCATACGACGCCGTATCTAGCAGCTTTGTTACAAACCACGCCAGAATCAGTTTCAAAATCTCGGCACTGTAGTCGGTCTGCTCATCATCCAGCACCACTCTATCCATCACCAGGCTTTTAGCGTAATTAGTCAGGTCATCCTGCTGCTTCTCGATAATCCAGTTTATGTATTCAACGGCTGCCTTGGTTAAATCATTGACGTTCTTCGCAGCCAGCTTACCCATTTCATCGCTAGCACTGATTTTTCCAATCTGATACCCCTGCTTAAAGAACGACACCAACGTTCGGCGGTACTCCACTGGAAACACCACCGCATCAATGTCGCTCACCAGCTTTGATTTTGCGACCTCCTGACTGACCTCCTCCGCCACAGTCTCATAAACTGGGCGGATTTGGTCTAAAAAACGTTTTTCTAACTCCTGCCATCTGGCGTCAAGCTTTTTCAGGCTCTCGCTCGGTTCATGCTTGTGATCATCGCTCATCGTTCGTTGACCAGTCGGCGTACCGCCAGCCTCTTTCTCCTTGCCGGCATTGCTTTCAGTATTTTCAGCCTGCTCAGTACGCCGCTGCTTAATCTTCTCCACGTCAAAGCCTAGCCGCGTCGCTGTTGCGTCCTCAATCTCGCTCGCCATTGCGTCAGACATGCGATCTTTTTGAATCATCGTCGTAAAGGCGTTAAATATCGCGCCAACCACTTCATTGTCCAACTTCTCGAATGCGAAAACTGGATAGCGTGGTTCGCTAAAATTAATATCAATCAAATCAGCGATGATGTATTGGTTAATGTGAGCCGCCAGCTTATTCATGACGGATTCTAGGCTCATACGGAACATCTTCGCTTGCGTGTCGCTCAATGCAAAGCTACCAGTTGAGCTCGTCCCCTGCGAACCCAACAACATGAAATTAGCCAAAAATACCCGTGCCATCTCGCTGTTTTGACGCTCAATCGATTGATGAGGGTCGCGTCCCTCAGAGTTCAGCACTTCAAGCTTGTAATTTGGCGGCAAGGTCGCCGTTGAATTGACCTTGCCTAAGCGACTTAATACGTTCAATACTTTCGACATTACTTTGTCATCAGTTTTTGCAAGCGTGTCACCGGTATTTATCAATACCTTCGGTTTGATGGCGTCATTTTGCAAAGCAATGCTATCCAGGTATTCCAATTTCCATTTCTTGTCGTAATTTCGCCAAAGTGACGTAAATATTGAACGTCCATAGTACTGATCGTATCGCTTTCCCGGCGTGAATAGGAAAGTTTTGTATGCTGGAATATCCACTGTAGAGCCATCTTCTTGTGTTTGTTTAATTCCCTGGTAGCCCTCCTTCAGGTCGCTTCGGATTTCCACACTCCTCGAATCCCGCAGTGCCAGCTTCTTTAACTCATAGCGATTATTATTCAGCCGGTATACCTTTTCCCACACCTGAAAGCCGTCCACTAGCGCCATCATTGATTGATCAAGGAATAAATCAAACGGCGTTTCGATGCCGCCTTTATAACTCTCGCTCAGCAAGTTGTTTCGTACGAACTCTGCTTGCGTTTTCGCTTCAGTGCTTTCGTCGGCAGGTTTAATGTCATACTCGCTTGCCAAAATCGGCATGGTTAAGATATTGAACAACGCTTCCACCGTACCATCACGCAGCATATCTCGGTAGTCAGTAATTTTTCTCGGGCGGTTTAGCTTCATCTTCTCGGCTTCATAGTCCGTAAACACACCAGTACCAGCACTACCAATCTCGCGTAGTCGGCTGCCTGCATTTTTATCGTTATTCTTACCGCTCAAGTTTACCAGCTTCATAATTTCTCCATATAAAATACGACGCCTTTCGCGCGTCGTATATACTTACCCTGATTATATCATACTTATACTTAATCCGACCATTCATCGTCATCTAGCTCGTCGTAATAATCACCAGCGGTCTGGAAATCTTTACTCGACATCTGATTCACTCCCTCCACCAACAACAGCCGCACCGCATAAACCACCATGTCCACCATGTCATCATGCGTCCCCTTCGGAAATTCAATCAACTGCTCGCGTAACGCCTGCCCATTCTGGATATCTTTCACAATGTATATCCTGCCAGCCTCAAAGAATCGGCTCACCGCCAGCAGTCGCCGCACCTTGTCTTTATCAGGCTTCAAGCCAATGACAGGTAGTCCCGCCAACAAATCCCGAAACACCAGCCCCAGTGCGCCCTCCTCTATACCAATCACCTGCGGCTTGTATATTTCATCAAGCTCTCTAACCGTATCAGCAGTGACACTCGGCGAGGTTCGTTGGTTGCGTATCGCACGTATGTAGACATTGCCGTCGGTGTACAGATCGGCAACACCCATAGCCGTCGGGTCGGCCGTCTGGCGTTCACTGGCAGCGGGATCGATTGTTAGCACCCGTGCTATCCTTGAGTGTTTATCTGGCACCTGGCTCGGCTCACATTCCTTAATCCAATCAGGCTTGATAATAGCATCCTCTTCGCTAAACGGCTTGTGCTGATACTCTTGCGCAAAAGCAATACTTCCAACGAACTCCTGATCGCTCGGGTCATCTCGCATAGCTCTCATCTTTTCCAGGCTGCAGTGTTCCGGCCACAAAGCCCGCTCCGTGCCGTCATCTTCCGTGGTGATTGCGTAAAACACCCGCGTTTGCCAGCTCTTAAACACGTCTTGCTGCTTCATCACCTTATTGACGAGGCTGTCAAAGTGAAGAATCGTGCCGATAATGACAGCCCGCCCGCCTCTCGCCAGCGCTGGTATAGCTGCCTTGGTAAACCAGTGATAAAGCTTCTGGCGTTGCTCAGCACTCTTGATGTTTTCGTCATTCTCGATGTCGTCAAATATCATTAGCGTCGGTCGGGTGTGCCGGTGGCGAATACCACGGATTTTCATACCTGAACCTTTAGCGGCGTATTTAATGCCATTGCTCAGCACAAATTCACCATCCTGCCAATCGTCACCTTTCATATCGCCGAATAGCCATCTAATTTTCGGATTGTGTTCAAACTCATCTTTCAATGCGTTGATAAACTCGGCCGCTTGCGTATACGTATCGCTGATTATCACCACGAACTCTTCCTGCTCAAAACACCCTGCCCACAGCGGATACGTCATATCCACTGTCGTCGACTTAGCATGACCACGGGGCGCGATAACGCCAACTCGCCGATTGTCCTTGTTGCTGATCAGGTCTAATATCTCTTTATGGAATGGTGGCGTTTCTAAAGGAAAATATGGCCGTGCGATAAACCAGCCAAACAGGTGGATATTCTCCCGCCGCTTGAATATTGCTAGCAGATAGCGGCGCAGTTTGTCGCGGTCAGTGTCCCAGTATTTGTCGCAAAGCCGCAGAATGTCCGCTCTGGTGAGATTATTCAAAGATGGCTGCTTTGAGCTCGTCGTCATCAATATCACCTTCCTCTTTCGCTTTTCTCAGCTTCAGATCTCGCTCGTCCCTCCAGCCGCAGACGTTTTTCATAGTAAAGATAGCAAAGCTTGGCGGCGCAGCACCGCTCAAAGCCACGTCGACGATGAACTCGCGTTGCAAATCCTTGGCGGTATCGTAGGCTTCAGCAAATTCTGGATGTTCAGCACACCAGTTTTTCAGTGTATTGCGGTGAACGCCAATTTTTCTGGCAAAGCCTTCAAACCACGGGAAACGTTGTGGCAGGCGGCGCGAGACGTATTTGCCGCCCTCGGTGCCGGTTATTTCCTGCTCTCTAATAATTTCCAGCGGCTCGATTGAAAAATAGTCAATGAGTTGCTGGCAATACTCTGGCTTATATTTCGTCGGCTGTCCTGGCTCAGGCTGTTCAGGCTGTTTTGACAGCTTGATAGGCGGCTTCTTTGGCTTATCCTTAACAATCCCGCGCAGCTGTTGCTTCGAGTTTTTGCGATTAGGCTGCTTACTGTTTCGCCTATTCTTGCGCGTCATTTTTCTGGTTGCCATGATAATTTCTCCAAATAAAAAAGCGGCTCTTTCGATCCGCAATTCCTAGGGCTATTATAACATAAAAGAGGCGGTATATAATCCGCTACCGCCCCCTCAGTCTTTTTAGGTGCATACATATTATTGACGTTTACGCCCATTATGTTTTAGCTAGCTTGATTTATCCACGTCATGAACTAAAGTCAGCTCATAAGATTTTCTAGTAAAATACTGAATAGTATTGCCGACGATGAGTTGCGGATCGTATTTAACCACGAACACACCATTTTTATATCCAACAACTACACCCACTACTACTCTGCCGTCTTTATCAATATTTCGAGCAAACGCCACCCTGTCGCCGATTTTTATTGTGCATTTCGACGCCAATATGTCTCGCTCTCGCTTGCGCACGTCAGCCATCGCCTTAATATTTCTAATCAGCCCCATTTTAAGCCTCCTTATTACCTTTACTTAAATTACAATTTCTATGTGCCAACTGGCAGTTCTCAATCGTCGTCAAACCACCTTTACTAATTGGGATGATATGGTCAATCGTACAATCTTTCATTGTTTCAATCGGCTTGTCGCAGAGTGAACATATTGCTCCATTCTTATTTATTAGCTGTTTACGGATAAACTGCGTAGTGCGAGTTTCTTTTATGCTGTAAACTCTAGGTGTCGGCGTTTTGTAGTTGCGTCCTTTGATCTTACGCTTCATTAGACATACTCCTCGATAAATACGATCGCTTCCCCAGCTCCATTACAGATTTTCACAGGACTAGACATTGCTATATTAACTTACTGCCTATTAAGAATATTGCCACCATAGCCGCTATAAACAAAATTACGATTACCGCGTAACACATATTAGCTATATGATTAATGCGTCCTAGGCTTTTTTCTAATTCTTTATCTGTCATTTTCAACTCCTTTCACAAAAAACAGCCACCGCGTCATCCCAGATTTGTCGCCGAAAGCTGGTTTTTGAGGTAATATATTTAGTAATTCTGTAGTTTTCATTTCTCCTCCAGCAATTCATAGTCCTCATGAATATTGCCGATGACTATGAGCTTTAAGTCACTTAGTAACTGCTCATCGAACTTATATGCGTCGCTTCCTTTTAGAAGAAATCCCGCCAAAACTGAACTCCAAGCAACAAAGCAGACACCTTTCTCATCTTCAATAACTACTGAACTGTCTCTAACCGAAACGATATCACCCTGGTAAATCTCTCTGCCATTCTTGTCTGTTAAACCTGTGAGCTGCTCGATAATATACCGCTCATTATCTGGGTCTACCAAAATTCGCGCATACCACAACTCAGAGTCATTGTCATTACAGCCCTCAAATACAAATACATTGCCTAGGCTGTCTATAGCTATGTCTTTTTTGTTGAGATAAACCTTTTCTTGATTATCCCAAACTCTGAATTCTGTTTCACGCATTATTTTTCCTCCGGCTTCTTAATCCGCACGAGGCGGCATTTTGTAATATATGCACCCATGATGCTTGTTCTATCGCCAGTCTCTAAGACTCTAAGCGCTGGTAGTCCCACGCCACACATTTCTACAATCTGGCAGACGATGTTAATTTTGTTGCCAGTCTCCGCATCTGGATAGATAACCAAAACATAATCGTGCATCTGCAACTTGTCATCGTCGCCTATTTCCCAATCGTCGTAGGTAAAATGGCTTAAAACCATATCACAACACTCTGCATGGTTATAGTTATAGCTGCTATGGTCTAGCGGCTCTTTAACGTAGCCGTCCCATAGCGGCTGGCCGCAATTGTGGCACTCTGGACGGCCAGCACAGTAACATAGGTCGTGTCCATCATTGCATGACAGCGTGCGAGGGTCTCCTGGTTGTTTTAGATTGGTTGATTGCTCACTCTTTTTCATCATTCTCACCTCTGTTATTCTCGTTGATCGTTGGTTGATTTTTAATAGCTGGATAAACTCGACGAATAAGTAGCCTGCGATAAGGCTCTTTGCCGTTTATAGTTAGCTTTACACCGTTCAGCTTTGACTGTCCTAGTAATTCAAAAAACATAATCTCACCATCTTTGTTTTCTTGAGTATAAATAGCATTTTCCGATGGAGTTCCATCTGGCCTTAGAAAAACAAGGTCATCATCTGAAATATCTGATATTCTCATTGACATCTCCTTTCTTATCCACAAAATTAACAATTTACTTTACATTCATTTTTCAAATTAAAGTAAAATGGTGATTTAGTTGACATTAACTATCCTCTTGATAACTCTGAATATCTCCATTGCCGCCTGTGGCACTATTGCGTTTCCATAGGCTTTAATTGATTCGTTTCTCCATTTGGCGAAACTATAGGAAACTCCGTCCACTTCTCTGGAAAACCCATCATCCATTCGGGCATTGCAGGTTGCAAGCGCAACTTCTCGCCAGTCTCTGCGCCAATCTGGGTAGCAAGATTGGGCATTGTCGTCCCGTTTCGGTACTTCGCCATCCTCGCCTTGAATTTCTCTAAATCCTGCTCGGTTTCTCTTGTTGTCGGTGTGAGCAATAATCCAGATCCTGTCTCGTCGGTGCGGGGCGTTGACGGCGCAAGCTGGAATAATAAACGGTTGGACTTCGTAACCTTCGCTTTCCAGGTCAGTGCACACCTGCTCGAGTACCATGCCGTCGTTCCAAGTAACGAGGCCACGCACATTTTCAGCGATGACCCAGTCTGGTTTGACATTTTGTATGACTTGAAACATGTTTGGCCACTGATAGCGATCATCTGCCGTGCCTTTTCTTCGTCCTGCATGGCTGAATGGCTGGCAAGGAAATCCTCCTGTGAGAATAGTGAGCGTTTCGTTTTTGTCGCCCCTAGCTCCACCGCGCAAGTTAGGTCGTCTCGCGGCTTCTGATTCGGCGACACTACTCTTGTGTCTCTGGCTGTCGGAGGCGGCAATAAGGTCGGCGATATCACCATAGAATGTCCCATTCGGCCAGTGCTTTTTGAGAACTGCGGTGGGGAACTCTGCCCATTCGCAAAAGATGTGGTTGATTTTTGCTTCATTAAATACCTCCTCCAGTGCCAGCGAAAAGCCGCCTATGCCTGCGAATAAATCGTAGTGTGTTATATTCATTTGTTGTCCTTATGCTAAATATATGTAAAATACATGTATGGTGTTTACGTATTTCACCTGTATAGCGTGTTTCTAAAATAAAACGTTATACAGGCTCAACCGCATAACTGGATGGCTATATAAGGTGATGATTTGACGAGAGGCTTCAATCCTTCACGCGTTAGCAATAATGCTACTGTAGCGTCGTTTCAGTACTCGTAATAGTCACATCACAATTTCCGAGCAGCTGCGCTATTTTTCATACGGTACTTTTGGTTTCTTTGGGTCGGCTATCCATAAACCCTTAACCTGCTGCTTGTGAGCGTCTACCTATTCCGCCACTTATATAGCCAATTGACAACACCAGGTGTATAGCATTAACATGTTTGTTAATTTAGTTGATGTTGCCAGTTGATAGCACCAGATTGAGCCGACTTCCACCTGCACTCAATTCTATAGGCAAATGAAAAGCCTAGACACTGATGTTGCCAGTTGATAGCATAATGGGCCTTCGATCCCCGCTCTTAGCGTTAGTCTTAAGGGTAATTCACGGTTTATTCCGCTACTAACCTGACAATACTTTAGCACCCGATTTTTATGCTACCAATTGAACAGACGATACACGTTGCACTGCGCACAAATCCACAAAGGCGACTCACAACGTTTCACGATTCTTGGATACGCGCCGGGGTAGGCTGGCGCGCCCTAGGAAAGGATGTGCATATCATCTGTCCAGTTGAATAGACAATCGGGTGGATTTGAACCACCGTCGCGTACGTACACGTGCTGCAGCGCGGCTTTACCATCTAAGCTACGATTATCTATCCAGTTATACGGTTGAATTGTTAATGTTCACCCAGTTTTTCGACGTATGATAGGTCGTTGGTAAACGACGTTTACCCTTTCAAATATGCAAACACCAGAACTGCCGCAATTAGGATGTTATAAATAACCTGAAGTACGTAGCCACTACCGTCCAGCGGCTTTCGCGGTTTATCTACCAGAATCCAACCAAATAAAACTGTAATCGCCGTTATCACTAAGTGGATTATTGTAATTGTTGCTCCAAAAGCTTCCATGTTATTCTTGCCACCAAAATCCTTTCTGCTCAGCCGCAGCCTCAGGTTGCTTTTCGCTATCCTGTAGTCCACTAGCTGGCTTACTGTTAATCTTTACCGCAATATCCACATCCCGAACGCCGTGCTCCAGAAGCCATTTTTTGGCCTTCTTGGCGGCCGTCTCTGTTTCGTAAGTTTTAGAGTGCGGCTTGTTTTTCTCGTCGCTCCAGCGAACGGTGAATGTGCAATTCATTAGAGACATTACGTAGCCTCCAATTTCTTCCGTTTGCGGCGCTGCTTTTTGCGAAGTGCTTTTTTAGTCATTTGGATCCTCGATCGTGCCGCCAAGTAATTCAAGGCGTTTGGTAAACTCTTTCTCAGCCTCTTCGTCGTTGGGTGAATAGAATGTTTCAAATCCAATACTGAAATCAAACCCGATTTCACCTAGTCTAGGTATGCCCTCGTATCGAAGATTGAATCGTTTACCGTCAATGTCAGCGTTGACCAATCTATACGCCTGCTTGCCGATCCAGACCATGTGTGGAATTATGAATGATGTGAGCCTTGTCATTTTCTTACAGCCCCACAACCCACAATATTGCCTTAACTAATATCGCTATAATAACCACCCCGACTAACGAAACTAAAATCCCGCCGATCAAATAGCCTATGATATTTGCCACTTTTTTCATTTTGCTATCCATTGATTACTCCTCTTCAAATTAGTATTTTTATACGCCCTGTTGCTGTAATTCCCGGCGCAGCAGCTGGCTTTCCGTTAACTGCTCGCTCTCAGCCTTGCGATGTTCATCGGCGATAGCCGAGACTTCATCAACAATGTCGATGTCCGCCAGCGTCATCTGGTCGTAAAACCAATTGCCAAGCTCGAATCTATCGCAGAACTCCGCTAACGGCTCATCTTTTAAGTGCAAATCCAGCGCGATAACATCAAGCTCATCAGATGGATACTCAAACAGCAATTCTATTAGTATCCTGATGATTAATTTTCGACTCACTGTCTCTCCTTTCTTATTCCTACATCGCACCCTCATCGGGTAGCCACAAATTGCAACCAAAACTGTAATTTTACTGTCTTGGGGGTGGCTCAAATGTGCGAGGAGCTCCTGCGGTTGACGCCCCACCCTATATATACGAATCTGGCCACCCAAAAAGGGTGCGATGTTGGTTGTTAATGTTCTTCTGTTCTGCCGATTTCTTCCTCAACGTATACGCCGCCGATGTCGAATATCGAGCGGATGGCGTTAGCTTCTGCGCATTTCGCCAACATTACTCGTGGCATGGTTTTCCACGTACCCATAGCATCGCCAGCACGATATTTGCCGTAGTTGTCGTCAGAGGTATGAGTTTTGGCAAATTCGTCATAATAGGCTGTATATTCGCCAATCTTCACCGCCTCGTATGAGCCGTCGAACCTGCCAAATACTTCTACCGTCGCCGAATCCAGCTTGGTTTTTTCAGCATCCTTGTAGTCAAAAACTGCTTTGCCGGTGTAGGCGTACGTCGGGTTTTTCGAACGGCGCGCCAGCGAGCGTAAGCCGTGAATACTAACGATCGGCTCTAGCTTTTCGATCCACTGACCGTTTACATTTTGACGTTGGTACACTGCGTAGATTTCCTTTTTCAGCGGATTCAGATTGTATTGACCACACACCAGCATAAAGTAGGCTAAATCCTCGATTGGTCGTATTTTACCCATTTTGTCGACGCCCAGTAGGTTACGGTGAATATTGCCAAGTACCTTTTCTTTATTCAGCCCCATCGCCCAGTCACCAACATATTTCGCTATGCCAGCGTATTCTTTCTTGACGCTAGGCTTCGCGACTTTCAAGCTGCTCTGTTCGCTCATTTGTTCTCTCCTTTCTCAATCGGCGAGAAGCACTGCACTCGCACTGGTTTAACCATTCCTGAACCTAGGTAGAGCATGTCACCCTTGCCGAGTAACCGCTCGCCTCCGGATTCATCTAGGATGATTTCCGAGTTCTTGGCGGTTGCTACCCTCAAGCAAGCCTTAACTGGACAGTTGGCTTTGATAATTGGTGCTACAATATCTGCGCTTGGTCGTTGAGTAGCAATAATCACATTGATGTTCGCTGATCGACCTTTCTGTAAAATTCGCGCCAGGTTAGTTTCTAATTCCTTTCGAGTATCCCTGGTGTAATTCTTGAATTTTGGCTCGCCATTCTTATCGTAGCCACTGATAACCTGATCAATTACCTTACCGGTTTGCATAACCAGGTCAGCGTATTCATCGATGATCAGCACTTTGCGTTTTGCGTCAACCTGCTTCTCTCGATAACGCTTATCCATTAAAGCTGTCAGATGTTCAACCAACCTCAGTGCCTGCTCGACTTCCGATATCACTTCCTTGCCCAAATCCTCAAAGTCCAAACCCTTCATATCGACGATTATCACCTCGCAGTCATCTAGGCTCTGGATGATATTACGCAAGAAAACCGATTTACCGCTACCAGTTTGTCCGCCAATCAGCATGTGCGGCATTTTGGCGATGTCATCATAGATGACGTTGTTCATAGTGTCGACACCGATTGGTATTTGGTGGCTACTGCCTTTACCGTCAAACGTCGGGAATGACTGCTCGTGCGGTACTTCGATGCCGACAGTTTTTGTGCCGTAGACTGGCGCGATAACTCGCACAGCGTCAGAACCGAGCGCCAGCGACAAATCGTCACCCATAGTAGCGATTTTTGACATTTTAACGCCACGATTTGGTCTAAACATGTACGTATCGACCGTATTACTTTTGATTACCTTTTCGATACGTCCGCCGATGCCAAATTCTACTAATTTTTCCTTTATTCGATCAGTTTCCGAACCATCATCGCTAGCAATATCTTCAGCAACAACTGTATTGACTGGTGCGAATTTCTCGCGTCGTTCTGTTGTGTGCACGGTTCTGACGGTGATGCCTTCCATTTGTGCCACGATATGCATTGACTGCGCGCCGTTCATCATGTCGCGTGGGTTTGGAAAGTAGGTAGCGTTAGGATTATCCGTGTAGTCGCTGACCGACTTGATAACTCTGCCCATGATATCGTCAGCTTCGGCTAGGTTCTCGGCATTCAGCACGTAGTCTTTGATTTGCGGCTGACCATCGCGATTGATAGTCTTCTTAATTTCCTTAAAGACCACTCGGCTGACAGGCTTTTTGTATTTATACTCAGCCAGTTTTGAATAAATCCAGCCCTGTATAATGTATGACCAATTCTCAGTCTCTTCGTCGGAATAGTTAGTGACGCTCTTCCAGTCGATGACCTCCAGACTGTCTCCCAAGTCGAGCACGATATCGATGTAGCCCTTCATTGGAATCTTCTTATTCATCACCGATAGGTTGCATTCAATCTTGTCCTCGACAGCCAAAACATTGTCGTAGGTCGGCAGTTCATTGATGACTGTCGTCGATAACTTCTGATATTGCTCGATAATCTTCTCGCGGCTGCCAGTTTTGCCGTACTCAATCTCGTAATCTGCGACATTTTCAATCGCCTGCAAGCCTGCCTCTATCGCTACCTCAAACGATTGACCTTTCATTCGCTGTTCAATCATCTTGTGCATAGCAGAGCCGACAACCATTGATGGCGACGACGGATCATCATAGACCTTAGCAATGTAGCGTTTCTTGAACTGAATCTGATTATTCAAAAAACACATTATCGCCGATGGAGATAATACTATTCGCTCCACTTACGCCTCCCCCGCCAAAGCTCGGTCAAGGAAAGTTGGATCGATTAGGTTTTCCAATTTCTCCAAAATCTCACTTTCACTCATTTCACTTTCTCCTTAAAATTAGTAGCATTTCACCTTGCCATCCCAGCACGATGTCCACGCTCTCCAGCCGCTTATGTCCCAGCTACGTCGGTCTTTGTAGATCCTATATGCCAGTGCCACGTTGTACTCCGGATCGTATCGCCTGTCGGTCGCGTCATGGATTGAGTTGTTTTGAAATAACCCAGCATCGTTCGTGCCGTCGGTGTTGTAATTAAAGCTCTTCGAATTACACCCACTCTCAGCCTTCATTACCGCCATAGCGATGTCCACATTCCAGTCGTATTTAGCGACCAGCGGTCGAAACCCCTCGCAGACACCTGCGCCAGCTGCCTCCACAGCAGCTTTTGACGGCGCAGATGCATGAGCTTCGACCGCTGCGACCTTAGGCTTCAGTAGCGCCGGTCGCTCGCTCGCTACTTTACGGCTTTTAACTGTTGAATCTGCTCAGAGATTCTTGTTTCCAGCTGGTTGTTTTTGGATTCCTGGTACTTCACTCCCAGTCCGAATCCAACCACACTAGCGATTAGCGCCACGATGGTGATGGTTTTAATGCTTTCAATAACATTTTTCCAGTTGATTTTTTTCATAGTCTTTTCTTCCTTTTTATGTTTAGATTTTTTAGTAGTTTCAAGCTGCCCAGGTGCCGGTGGCTTGCTTGGTTTCTGATGCTGAATTTTCGTCAGCTCATATTCTAAGGCGTCTTCGTTAATAGCCGCCTCCTTTCTTGATTAGATTCTCACTTCGGGAAGCTCGCTATCTATGTCGCCACTCGTATAATTTCTTTGGCCGATCCGCTTAAGTTTCGCAAAGTTCAAACATTGATAACTCTCAGAAGCCGCTACAAACAACAATCGAGCGACCTCGTTCAAGTCATCAAAAGAGGGGCGAGCCTTTGCGATGCTCGCCCCTCTGAAATTGGGTCTAACCTAAAAAATCACCGCAAAGGTGATTTACGAAGCCCCAAATTGTCCAAAAAAAGAACTCTCTGATTAACAGAGAGTTTCTACAGTATTATTAAAGTGAAGCTCTTCCAGATTAGCAATCTGTGCAGCAGGTGCAAGATTTGAGACTTTAGTCGCAGGAAAGCGCAAATCTTTTAATTTTGGAGCATTTACAAGCGGTGAAATATCAGTCAAATTAGGAGAACGATCGAGGGTTAGCTTCTTCAAATTTGGAATTGACGCTAAAGGAGTCAAGTCGGTCATTGGATTTCGGCCAATATTGAGCTCCTCCAGCTTCTCTAGATCGCGTAGCGGCGTAAAATCAGTTACTTGGTTATTAACCATATCAATACGAGTAGCGTTAACCAAGAACTGTAAGCCTTCAGTATTGGTAATGTTCTTTGAGTTTAAGCCAAGTGGACCATACATATTTACTGGCACCTTCATATCGCCAGCAGTAATTGCTTGGTCTGCCGTACGAACCACATCCTGCGGCAATCCTTGCCGACGACGCTGCTCATTCATTGCTGACGCAATAACTGAATTTAGTGCGTGCTTTAAATTAACGTCTGGAAAATTCACAACATAAGTATCCGGTGCTGTGGCTGGATCTTGTGTATTGATTGGTGAAGTATAGGCCTGAGCCACATCCTGCTGTACAGAGCTCTGAACGGTATAAAGCGTACCAGCAGTTAATACAATTGCTACAACTGCGACAGCAGAAATGTACTTTTTAGTTTTTTGGATTTTCACTATATCCCCCTACTTGCTAAATAATTACATATAATCCTATCAATAATAGTCCTTATGTAATATTCTGTCAATCAAATACCCGCGGATTTCTCAGCGGGTATAAAATATCTATCTTTTAAACGATTACTTATTCAGCAGCAATCTCAGCTGGAGCTTCTTCTTTTGGCTGATTTTTACGCAATTTTTCTGGGTTGCGAATCGCCTTATGTTTGTCAGCTGCAACTTCCTTAACCCACTTTGGCAACTTAACGCCAGCTTCCTTAAGCAGTTTAACTACACGTGGGGTCGGCTGAGCGCCATTATCTAAATATTTCTGAGCTAGTTCAGTCTGAATATTTGATTCTTTAGTGTGTGGGTTATAGCTGCCGACATAAGCGACTACGCGACCGCTTGATGGATGACGATGTGCTTCTTGTACCGCCAAGCGATATACTGGGTAACCTTTGCGACCTAAACGTTGCAAACGAATTGCTAGCATAAAATTAATTCTTCCTTTAACTCTACGTTTTATTATTCCTTACTTTATAACAGTTTACACTATTTTTTAGATAACGTCAATCTGTTTTTACGATTCCGCCGCCCAAACATTCCTGGCCGTCATATATTACAGCGGATTGCCCAGATGCTACTGCACGCTCAGGAGAGGAGAGATAGATAATATCACCATCAATTCTCGCGTCAATCAGAGATCCTCGGTGACGCAATCTAACCTGCACAGTTTCATCTTTCTCAGGCAGTCGGTTAATCCAATGTATATCGGTTAATGTCAATTCTTTACGCCAGAGATTTTGATTATCAATTGAGCGCGACACGTAAACCTCGTTTTTATCCATATCTTTACCGATGACATAATACGGCAAACCACCACCAACATTTAAACCATGCCGCTGTCCCAATGTGTAAAATATTGCGCCGTCGTGCCTGCCAATGATCACACCTGTTTGCTGATCAATAATATTACCCGGCTTAGATTCAATATATTCTGACAAAAACTCGCGAATCCCCACTTGACCGACAAAGCAAATACCCATCGATTCCTTTTTACTGGCGGTCCACAAGCCCCGCTCTTTGGCCATCTCGCGCACTTCAGCTTTAGTAAAATCACCAAGTGGAAACATAGTTTTTGCTAACGCCTCAGATGTCACGCGGTAGAGGAAATAGGTTTGGTCTTTGTTGTCATCATGCGCCCGAAGCAAGCGCCCCTCGCTCGTCCTGGCATAATGCCCCGTCGCAATGTACTCCGCACCTGCCGCCAGCGCCGCCTCCAAAAATAACTTAAATTTCACCTCTTGATTGCACATTACATCAGGATTTGGTGTCCGACCTGCTTGGTATTCGCGAATCATATAGTCAACAACATTTTGCTTGTACTCTTTCTGAAAATCAAACACCTGAAAATCAATTCCCAGCCCGACCGCCACGCGTTTGGCGTCAGCCACATCTTCTGCCCACGGACAGTGCATTCCGGGTAAATCTTCCGACCAGTTTTTCATATAGATACCAGTCACCTCGTGTCCCCGCTCGACCAATAGCGAGGCCGCTACCGACGAATCAACGCCACCCGACATGCCAACAAACACCCTGCTCATCTTGACAGCCCCAGAGCAAACAGCCCAATTCTCATTAATTCACCTAAAGCCAGCCACCAACCCCATGGTGTTAGCCACCACCAAGGGCTCCAGCTTTTATCATAAACAACTGGATGGCTTCGAATTTTTACGTCCTGAAATTGCGATGAAAACTCAAGTTGTGCACGCCGCATATGGTAGCCACTCGTCACTAAAATAACATCCTTAATTTTTCTCGAATCAATAATCTTTTTTACCTCAGTAGCGTTTTGCTTGGTGGTCTCAGAAGATTCTTCCATGACAATAGCATTCTTAGGAACACCGCTATCAACCGCCCTCTGATACATGGCCTTGGCATTTGACGGGCCAGACTTATCCGCTGCAGCCCCCGAAACAATGACTAACGGTGCCCAGCCTGTCTTGTATAATTTAATCGCCTCATCAGTTCGTGCATTTGTATCACCGCCGCTTACCACTATAATAGCATCAGCCACACGGCAATCGCCATCACCTGGAGCATCACACTTTTCTAAATCATTTGGCGATAAATAAACACTAAGTCCAAACACAACTATCACCGTAAAAATCACCAAACCGATTATCTTATGAATCACCGACTAATCCTTTCAGTCTCTAAACGTACCGCCTCGATAATTAATTGGCTAGCCAACTTAATATTATCTTCATTATTCAATTTTCCTAAAGTTAGCCTTAAGCTGCCATCAGTTTCTGATTCGCTTAGACCAATACTCGACAACACATGTGAGCGCGTACCAGAATTGGCTGCGCAAGCACTTCCCGTGGCCACCAACACACCGCGACTCTCTAATAAGAAAATCAGCCGCTCAGCATCCAACCCAGGAAATGAAATATTCAGAAAGCTTACTAGACTTTTTTTCATATCTGAAGATGTGACCATTTCTGGAAAAGCCTGTCGTAAATCTTTTACCAATTCTTCTCGCAATTTTCGTAACCGCTTAACTTCCGCAGAACGTCGTTTTTGCGCCAGCTCTAGAGCGGTCGCGAATCCCACTACACCAGCCACATTCTCTGTACCGCTACGCAAACCCAACTCCTGACCACCACCTAAAATATTAGCAGATAAGATAACGCCCGGACGAACCCAAAGTAGTCCAACTTGCTTTGGACCATAAACTTTTGCGGCCGAAAGAGTGAGCAGATCAACACCAAGGCGCTTAATCTTCACGTCAATTAAAGCCGCTGCCTGTGAAGCATCGGTATGAAAAACTAATGGCGTTGATTCGCCATTCTCCTGACGCCTGAGTCGCTCAGTTTTTATGATTTCTGCGATTTCTTCAATTGACTGAATATAGCCCAACTCATGATTCACCAGCGCAATACTAACAAAACTAACGTCTGGCGTTAGCATTTTTTTCACCAGCTGCGGATCAATGCGACCATTTTTCATTGGCTGAATTAGCTTCACTTCCGAACGTACTTTTGCGGAATTAATAACCGCGTCATGCTCAATAGCCGATATTAAGCTCACACCACCAGCTGCGTTAAACGCCAAATTGATAGACTCCGTCGCCCCTGCCGTCATTATCAGCTCGTCAGCCATCACACCCAAACAGTGCGCCAGCCGAGCCTTCGCGTCTTGATATTCACGTTTAGTGAATATTGCCGGAGCATAAGGACTGGACGGATTAAAAAACTTCTCAGAAAAATATGGCAACATAGCCTCAATCACCAATGGATCCATTGGCGTAGCAGCGGCATGATCAAGATAGATATAATCTCTATTCACTTTTTTATTATATCAGAGCGACTGACCAGTTTGCGGGTCTTTCTTATAGAGCTGCCGAGAAACTCGCTCGTAATATTCCTTAGTTGCTAAGATAAAGTTCTGAAGTTCAGCGCCCTCTAAGTAAGTATATTGATAATTTGGCTGAATTTTCAAAATTCCTTTTGCCTGAATTTCATAACGCGTTGTCAACTCTTGCCGACCACCTTTACCATCAGCTACTTCCTCATACCAGATCCAGGTATCCTTGTCCAAGTTAAAGAACTCCCGACGCGTCACATGCGCTGGCTTCTCACCAAAAATCGTCGCGCCAATTTCACTTTCCAGCTGAATTAATTCACGCTCAGTGAATTTCTTTAAAGGCCGATCTTTTTTGCGAAACTTTAATAATGATGCCGCATCGCTATCGTCAGCAAAAACCAAACCTCGTACTTTTTTTAATAAACGAGGCATTTATGGTACCTCGTTAGTTTTAGCTTTGCGAAGCTCTGCCAACAAATTACCAATTTCCAATGGAATTTTAGTAGGATCAGCGTCGGGATTATTAAGCTTATTTCTATAATCAGCAAAAGAGCTCTTGGCATTA
>ERZ773263.927-NODE-927-length-18799-cov-3.747759_pt1 | contig 18799 bp, 19 predicted proteins | sample MGYA00511076_ERZ773263 | MGnify/ENA primary metagenome ERZ773263 (study PRJEB29015, sample SAMEA2738155) | human oral metagenome | biome: human oral; feature: human-associated habitat; material: saliva | place: China | collected 2195 ... | reverse complement strand
GCCGCGCTTTTTTGCCGCTTCAATTGCTAAGCGCAGATTACGCTTCAACCGCTCCTGGCCAACATACTCACTAAAGCTCTGCGGACGTAAACTAACTTCAATCCGCTGCTCCTCGGCATCATCAGTATGTGAGCTAGTATCGACTATTCTCTCAATTGCCATACACTAATTATATCATTTGTAGTACAATAGGGGTGTCTACATCTAGAACCAGGCGTTTTGAGCGCATTGTTTACGTGCATAATGGGCAGCCGTTATCGAGCGTAAACTTGCGTTCTAGGTGTAGACAGCCAAATTTAACGGCTGTCCTTTTTGTTGGAAGGCACATCTCATAGGAGGGGACGATGAATACAAGCGAGAAAAAACCAGTTTTTAAAAAGACTTGGTTTTGGGTAATTATTGTTATTGTTGCGATTGGAGCATACAGCGCATCGCAACAGAACAAAGCCACTGTCGTCAATACAAACAATAATAACGCTACTTCGGAAAATAAACCAACCGAAAATACCACTTTCAAAGTTGGCGAAACTATCGCTTTTGATGGCAAGGAAGTAACAATTAAGTCAATTGATCGCAATTGGGACTCTGGCAATCAATTCATTAAAGCTAGCGATAGCAAAGAATATGTTAAAGCAAATGTTTCAATCGTCAACAAATCAAACAGTGAATTGTCTTTCAATACATTTGATTGGAAAATTGAGGACGCAAATGGTGCCATTGAAGGACTAAGTGGTACAGCCTTCACTGCAAGTGATAGCCTGGGATCTGGAGACCTGGCAGTCAACGGTAAAAAAGAGGGTTCTGTTATTTTTGAGGTTGCAAAAGATTCAAAAATCAAAATTCATTACCAACCGTCATTCTGGTCAAATAAGAAAATTATTATTGAGCCGTAAGAAAACTAATTATCATTATGAGGGCGCTATGCTTTTAGCGTCCTTTTCTATATCCGCTACTTCTTCAACGCCTCGGTCACCCGCTGCGCCGTTGGCAGATTGACATCAACGTTCTCTAGCGCCTTGGTAGCGTCAGCCAAAGTGTAGCCCAGCGCCATCAGTGCCTCCAGTGCCTCATCAGAAGTATTCAGTTCAACCTGGACTGGCGTGTCCGCTCGACCGTAGTGCGTTGGCAAGCCAACTTTATCGCTCAAATCAACCACCACGCGCTCAGCAGTTTTTTTGCCGACACCAGCAGCTTTTTGCACAAAAGCACTGTCAGCGTTGGCAATGGCATTGCGTACGTGCTCTGCGTCGCCGAGGCTGAGAATTGCCAGTGCTGCCTTTGGGCCGACACCCTGAACCGTGATGAGCATCTCAAACAGCTTCTTTGCCGCCAGACTCGAAAAACCGAATAGTTCTTCTGCCTGCTCGCGCACGTGATGATAGGTATAAAACTTGACATCCTGATCCAACATCACCGCATCAAAATCACCAGCCGCCACACTAACTTCATAGCCAACACCATGAACGTCGATCACCAACGACCCATTAAATTTCTCGGCAACTTTTCCAAAAACATGTGCAATCATACTCTAATTATACCCGATTCATCGCCGCATGAGTAATTGCCGCCGCCAGTGCGTCGGCGCAGTCATCTGGCTTTGGCACATCCTTTAGTCCCAAGTTTAAACGCACCATTTCCTGGACTTGCTTTTTATCAGCCTTGCCATAACCCGTCAGCGTCTGTTTGATTTGCAGCGGCGTATATTCAGCAATTGGCAGCCCCGCTTTTCGGCCCGTTAGCATCGCTACACCGCGTGCTTCTGCCACGGAAATCGCTGTCGTGACGTTACGAGCAAAAAACAATTTTTCAATCGACATGACGTCAGGTTTAGTCTCCGTAATAATCTCCGTCAAACCGTCAAAAATCTCCTCCAGCCGCTCATCAATTGGCGTGTGTGCTGGCGTTCTGACAACTCCCGCTGTCACCAGCTTAAACTTACCGCCCGAAAAATCAATCACGCCAAAGCCCAAAATCCCCGTTCCTGGATCGATACCAATAATTCTCATGGTTTTATTATAGCAATGATTTGACTACTCGGTCACTAACTCATCGCCGTAATCGTCGTATCAATTGTGACAGCTCCCAACGCCACTGCCACGCACCGTAACCTACAGCCAATAAACTAACGCCACCAAACACCCACCAACCCCAGGTTGCCCCAGCGACCTGTTGAACACCAGCCGTCGCCGAACCAACAACTGGCATGCTGGCGGTTTTTATTTTCCGACAACGCCGGGTGGTTGGGTTGCGCTCAAATCCTTCCGGGCAGTCTTTTAGAATGTCATCTGCGGCAGCAATTTTCTTGCAGCGACCAGTCGCTGGATTACGAAATTGACCATCAGGGCATGGCTTCAAGGTTTTGGCGGCGGCTGAGGCGATTGAGCGACAGCGACCAGTTTCCTCGCTGCGATAATACCCTTCTTTACACGGCGTTACAGTCTTTGCTGCTTCAATTTTCCGACAGCGACGCGTTTCAGGATGTCGATATTGACCAGCTGGACACGATGCTAACACATCAGACTCAGTAGACGGCGTTGGAATTTTTACACATTTACCCGACTCATTACGCATATAGCCAACCTGGCAATCCGCATATTCCTTAAACACATTGGCAGCATTTTCAGTCACCGCAAATGTTTGCATCCACTCACCATCAAGCAAACTCCAGGAAGCGCCCTTTGGCATTTTGTCATATTCAGTGGCGTCAATTTCCGCGCCAGCCTCGTCCAGGATATACACCTTACCCTTCATTTTTGGCAATTTTAATTTTGTATGTTTCACCTTGACCACCCATAACTCACCGGGTTTCAGCTCAATATCACCAAGTACTTCTTGTGAATTATTACTACTAGTCTCCAACTTACAGCCAGCTGTCACGATAGCCTTGTCGCCCACATTCACCAGTTCAATAAACGGCTCGTCAACATGAGAGGCAACTTCATTCAGCTTCAAGCCTTCACATTTGTTCAGCGGTTTTGGTGGCTCAGGAGTTTTGCAACGTGGACGCGTGTACGGCATCACCTCCTGGTCATCAGCTGTCTTATTTGACGAAAAATCAGCGAAATTATTTTTCGAATCAACGATGAGTCCGCCAGTAAAACAGCGCCAGACAGTTTTCACGCCGCCAGTCAGGGGTGCAACCAAAAACTTCTTTGCCTCACCCCAACCAACAACATCCGCCGTTGACCCATCAGCCCGCGACAGCACCACTGACCCTTCACCCTGAATCATATTCGGTACCTTATCAAACTTCACCGCTTTTGTTAGTGTCGGATCATTTGAAATCACCAAAAAGTCATTGGCTAAAATAACCTCATTTTTAAACTCTTTTCCACCAGTCTTTACATCAGCCTTATAGTGTTCAATTTTCCAACCCGCTAGCTTCACATTACTGTCTGTTGGATTATACAGCTCAATATATTTCTTGTCGGGGCTAACTTTTGAGATCAACAATGGCGCTGTTTTTTCGAGTGCTTCGTCAGTTATTGGTGCTGGCTGAGAGATTGGGTGTGCTGGCTCGGCAGCTGGCGGATTAGGTTGTGCTACCGGTTTTGCAGTTGGTTGCTCGCCAGCTGGGTTTGGCTCTGGTTGGGACGAAAGCGCAGTAGCAGCTGAGTTGGGGCTGGATGGTAATATGTCGTTTGCTGGTGTCTCAGTCGTCTGTGATGTGTCACCGCCAGATGCCGCCTCAGCTCCCGCATTAGCAACCGCCAAAACTGACGGCGACGGCATGATCAATGCCGCGATTAGTGTCATAAGTAGTGTGTTACGCAAATATTTCATGCTCGCTCCTTGCTTATGGTTAACTAACTCTTAGTGTAGCGTACTTTTCGCCAAAATAAAAACCACTCCAAAAAAGGAGCGATTTTTTCTGACATTAATTTTTATTCCGCAGTAATACCGGCATTGGTGTGTACATTCACCACATCATCCAGGTCATCCAGCGCATCAATAACTTTCATTAATTTCTGTGCGGTTTCTGAATCTACAATCTCAATTGGCGTATTAGCAATGTAGCGCAGCTCGGCGTCTTTTACTTTCAATCCCTGCTCGACCAATTTATTCCTAACACTCGCCAAATCCTTCAACTCCGTGTAAATAATGATTTCGCCGTCTTCTTCGACCGCATCTTCAGCGCCAGCATCCAGCACTTGCAGTAGCAATTCTTCGCCTGTACCCTCCACGGTGATCGCCCCCTTGCGGGTAAACTGAAACGCCACACTGCCGGCGTCAGCGATTCGCCCGCCGTTTTTAACCAATGCTGTTTTTACTTCTGGCAAGGTGCGGTTGCGATTATCGGTCGCTGTTTCAATGATGATACCAACACCGCCAGGACCGTAACCTTCGTAAGTAATCTCTTCCAGCGCCGCTGCATTTTTATCCGCCACGCGGTCAATCGCCCGCTGAATGTTAGCGCTCGGCATGTTAGCAGCCTTGGCTTTTTCGATCGCCATCGCCAAACTTGAATTGAGCGCCGGGTCGGTACCGCCGCGGGCAGCAATTGCAATTTGATTACCCAATTTCGTAAAAATCGCACCGCGTTTGGCGTCCACAACTGCCTTCTGCCTATGCGTCGTTGCCCACTTACTATGTCCTGACATACATTTCTCCTACCGTTTATTTGCTATTTCACTCTGTTACTATTATACACTACTCAACAATATTTACCTTGCCAAGGTTTAGCTTGGTCTGCTTTTTCATCCACCACATAGCACCAATCATCGCCGCATACATCAAACCGCACTGCCACCAAGTAATATTTACCTCCATCTGCGCCCACTCCAGTCTGGCCAGCCAATTGGCCGCCTGAATCATATAGCTCAGCAACCAGGTTGTCGGCAGGGCAATGGCCACGCCAATCATCGGCACCATCGCCAACACGCCCGACGCAAAGGTCAATAGCATCGCCAGCGGCACGAACGGCAAAATTAGCATATTAGCGATCAATGCTACATTACTAACCACGCCGAAGCTCATCATCAATAGCGGCAGTGTCGCAAGCTGCGCCGACAGCGTCTCAACCAGAATTTGCCGAAACGCACCAGGTTCTTTATCGCCAAAGAAATACTTGTGCAGCAGCGGTGCCAGAATGATCACGCCCGTAAACGACGCAAAGCTCAGTTGCCAGCCCAAATCACCCCAGCCAAATTGCGGATTGATCATCAATGTAATCGCCGCCGAAATTGGCAGTAGTACCAGCGGATGAATCGTCCGGCCATAATACCACGCTGCCAGACTTAGGCCCGCCACCAACCCAGCCCGCGACATACTCGGGCTCAGACCCGTCACCGCCATGAAACCAAGGATCATCGTTGCCGCGCTGAGCATTGCCAAATATTTTGACCGTTTGGCAAATAACCGCCGCGCCAGACGCACCAAAATCGTCAGGTTATAACCGCTAGCCACCACAACGTGCGTCAGACCAGCAATCTTCAAATTATCGCTCAGTTCCGTCGGCATGGCTCGCCGTAATCCCAGTAAAAATCCCAAGCCCAGCGCCGACTCAGACTCTGGAATATATTTGCGCACTAGCTCAGCGAACCAGTCGCGCGCCCCGACCGCCACATCGCCCGGGACTGGACGCTCAACCCTGCCAATTTTTGCTAGATACATGCTCGCTGAAAAAGCGCCAAATCCCGCCGTCAATTTTCCTTGAGCCTGAACGATGTCGCTGCGTTTGATGGGGCGCTTGTCGGCTGTCACTACCCACAGTTGCCCCGCTAATTTATTGCCGTTGATCCGCAAGTCACTCAACCGCAGCACCGTTTGCCCTTTCTTATCGATGTCAGGATCTTCCAGAACACGACCCTGAATAACGGCGGTTTTGCCAATCAGTGAATCATACGCCTCCAAACCCGCTCGGCCCATTTCACCGCGCCACAATCCTACCAAACCGCCAGAAATAAGTGCAACAATCATCAGCGCCCGCCACCGCCAGACCAGCACTGGCACATACAACACCAAACCGCCAAATAACGCCAGCATATTAAACTCGACCGACCGCGGCAAATAATGAATAGCAATGACGCCAACTGTCAGCCCCGAACACCACGCCGCCACCAACCAAGAAATATGAATTTTCTCAAATAGGCGACTATTCATATTTAAAGTATAGCCAGAATATAGATAAGAAAAAAGGCTCCAAAAAGGAGTCGATTTCAAAATTGGAGGGTCCACCGGGGCTTGAACCCGGGACACCCTGCTTAAAAGGCAGGTGCTCTAACCAACTGAGCTATGGACCCATCGGAATATCCGCTTTTTTCATCCTATCACAAATCAATTAAAATATCAATGCTTGCCAGGCTTATGTCCACTAGTATGCAACATGAATAGGTCAATTACGCCACACACCAACCCCAGCGTAGCAGCATAACGCCAGTTATTAGCAAATATTTTATACAAATCTAGAGCCTGCCCGTCCAGCGATACATATTTTCCCAGCGGTACAACAAGCAGCGAGGCGGTTAAAAAGGCAATTGCCACCGCAGAAATAATCTTTTCGTGTTTACGTTGATATCTCGGTCCGCCCAGCAGTAGCGCAAATAGTGGAATCAACGTCAAGGTCAATGCTGCAATCACACCATTTGGCAGCCAACTAACCGCCAACTTTAATCCGTCCAGCAACCCAGTCAGCCAGCTTGCCCACCACTCCGATAACAAAAATCCTGCCGCTAGTGATAAAGCCAACGGACCGAATCGACGAGACGATACAAACGCAATCGTAAAAACTATCGCTAAAATTACCCCGAATAAAATTATTACGCTCATTTATTATCCTCCAAATCAAATTTTACTACCGAGCCTACTGTCGCGCTCGCTCTCTTAGCAATACCAGCCTTTACCTCTAAGACGTATTTTGCAGGGACTGGTGGTTTATATTTTTCATACGGCTCAGCATCCGGCTTAACATTATGCTGCACATGGACAATACGTTTTTTCTCATTAATCCAAATGATGTCTACCGAGAATTTCATATCTTTCATCCACATTTGATGGCGGTCAACACTATCAAATACAAACAGCATCGCATAATTATCCTCTATTCCTAACCGATCAGCTAAACCCTTTCGACGCGAATCTTCATTGTCAGCAATCTCCGCACGAAGCATTGTCTTATTTAAATAAACAATCTCCGTTTTTGGCGATACTGATTGAAATACACAAAAAACCGCGCCACCAATAACAGCCAGCATGCCACAAATAAAAAACCATTTGATGGCAGTCTGAATTGCCGTCGGATGACGAGATTCGTCCATAAACTTATTATAACAAGTTTATGCTTAAGCGCCGATTTTATCTTTTTTGTTGCCGCGCTTAGCGTTACGCTCAATATAATCAATTATTTTACCGGAAACATTACGCCGCGTTATCTTCTCGATGCCAAAGCCTGGGCTAGCATTCACTTCCAGCACCAAGGCGCCACGACTTGATCGCATAAAGTCGACACCAGCAACCGTTAGACCCATCGCCTTAGCCGCCTTTACGCACATCTTCCGTTCAGCATCGGTCAATTTTATACTATTTCCCTCGCCACCCTTGTGAAGATTGCTACGAAAATCATCATCCAAACTCTGTCGTTTCATACTCGCTACCACTTGACTACCAACCACAAAAGCACGAATATCAGTTCCAGCTGACTCTTTAATAAACTCCTGCAACAACACGTTTGTGCCGTCAGAGTTAGTTAAATAAAACGCCTGAAGAACCGACTTGGCAGCCTTCTTTGTCTCAGCTAAGACGACACCGTTACCATGAGTGCCTCGCGCCAATTTGATAATTGCCGGCATACCACCAATCTCTTCAATAAGCGAATCGATATCCGTCGCATTCCGCGAGAAAACCGTCTTTGGAATCGACACGCCCGCTTTAACTAATAGCTGCGTTGAGCGTAATTTGTCGCGCGCCCTTGTAATTGCGATCGACCGATTCATGAAAAATGCCTTTGGATGCATCATCTCTAATTGTCGCAAAACTGCCGTACCATATTTTGTCATGTGACTAGCAATTCGCGGAATCACCACATCAAACTCATCAATTTCTTTGCCTTTATAAATAACCGTCGGATGTTTTTCGTCAATTGAAACGTAGCAATTTTTATATTTAATAACTTTAACTTGATGTCCACGCTTTTCAGCTTCTTCTTTTAAGCGAAGAGTTGAATAATTAATGTTGCCGTTAGATAGAATCGCAATTCGCATTATTTTTCTCCGTCTTTATGATGATATTTTTTATAGAATTTATACGGGTCTCTTTTTACTTCTTCGTTAAGGCTAATGGTTACGGATGGATTTTTTCTGGGAACATTCTTCTTTGATACGTCAACCAAGAATTTTCCGGAAATTGATCGCCTTCCAATTAGTACTGGAAAATCATTTTTTGATCGATCGGATAAATTCATCAGCATTTTAATTTTACGACCACCAATCTTGACCCAAAAATGCGTACGATAACGAATCTGCTCATGGCCCATAGCAGACCGCACACTAGCCACGGAATAATCAGTCCTCTTAAATATTTTACCGTTATAATATGGCGAACCTTTACCAAAAAGAGAGAATTTCAACACACCATCTTTATCGATACGAATATTGCTCGCCCATACTGCGCTTGAATCAGCCCCAGTATCAATCTTAGCTGGGACTCTTTGCGCTCGTTTGCCAAAATCTACAAACTCAGTCGATCCAATAACCGTTTTTTCTTTCATATGCAAATATTATGGCATATTTTACGATATATATCAAATACATCATCCCCCTGCTAAACGCTTCTTGATTCAAGAATTACACGCCTATGATCAGCTGAGGTATTCACCTTTCCAGCCAGCAATAACGACAGCAACAAATCGTCACCCTTTATAGACCCCAAATATTTCCAAACTTCCACCGAGCCATTATAATAGCTCAAATCCTTAAATAAAGGCATGTCGTTTGTTCCGCGGAAGCTTCGTAAAGTCTGAGTAAAAGCAGTCTTTTTCGCTTTCTCTATCTGCCCATCGTTAATCTCGCCTCCATCTCTAACGGAGTCGAGTAGCAACAACCTCCATTTCACTTCAAATGCGCCACGAAAATCTTTTTCATCATAATACGCCAATCCGGCAGTTATATAGTGATCAACACCGCGCTCAGCAAACTTCCCCCTAAGAGCCTGCTCCATTACCACACCCAAGCCTTCTTCGGTGTCATAGTAGTCGCTCAATCCAGATTTCAGAGGAAGTACATCAGTCTCTCCACCGGTAATAGATCTCAACATATGAACGCCAATTTCATGAACCACCAGATTCTCAACTTTTTCACGAGACCTCATAATATCATTATCCGGAATAACTATTCTTTTTTCAGAGGATTTCACATTAATGGAGGTAGCCTTCTCAACAGAAACCGTCCAACCTTCCGCCGCACCAGCACAGCTCCCTGTATCACCACGTCCGTTAAACTCTTCCTCGATAATGTCAGTAAATATTTTCTGCAGCTCATGCGGATTAAATTCTACCTGCTCATCAGGAATATGCTTCAGCATACCTCCATACAAAGACTCAGCCACACCATACATCCACTGCACCGTATCGCTGGATGGGCGAAATCTCTCTGGAATATCCACGTCAGGATCAAAATCAACCATGCCAAATAATTCTTTGCGTAAATCATCTGCTTTTCCTGTTAGTTTTTTATTGCGCACACAATTCAACTTTTCGCCCAGCAGAGAACGATAAATATCCTCGTCTGGCTCACCGTAAATCTCTATATTTAGACCTTTATACATCTCAGCGATCTTTTGTACATCTTCTTCTGAATTAGCGCCGTGATAAGCTTGAGCACAACGAAGAAGTTTAGTTTGCTCTTGGTATTTTTTAATAAATCCCTCATAAACCTTATCACTAATTGACGTCAAGTCAGGATGATTCAGTATCTTATCACCGAGTTCTCGTATCTTTTCTATAGCTTCGTCAAAATCAGCAGAATTGAGCTTTTCATAGTAAAACTGAGGGTTTCTAACCTCCCCAGAAAGAAACCTCTCCTCCTCTTCTTTGCGATTTGATGGATTAAACATCGTAACAATTTTTGGCGACAAATCCATTAGCTGACCATAAAGATCTTCTATGGGCGTGTGATTTGATTCATTTGTATTAACTGAAAGCTCTGGTGATCTATTCGTCATGCTCACTATTATAGCATAAAATGCGCATTATGACAAGAGGTGACACCTCTACGAGAATAACCCACGCTTCTTTGCTCCCTTAAACTGTTCCAAAAGCTCCTTCTGCTTTTTAGTCAATTTAGTTGGAGTATCAACAATAATACCCACAATATGTGGACCGCGTGACTCACTGCGCAAATCTGGTACGCCATGACCTGACAGCTTAAAGTCGGTGCCGCTCTGAGTGCCTGCTGGGATTTTCATAGTTATTACACCATCCACAGTTTCCACATCAATCTCCGTTCCCAATGCCGCGTCAACCATGGAAATATGCTCTTCGCTAAGAATAATATTGCCTTCACGAGTAAACTTTTTATGCGCTTTAACGCGGATATGAACATACAAATCGCCTCGACTTCCGCCAGATATAGCCTCACCACGATCACGTAATCTAATCGTTGCCCCGTCGTCAATACCAGCCGGGATTTTAATAGTTATATCTTTATTCTGGCGAGTCGTGCCTTTTCCTCGACAAACTGAGCATTCTTTTTCAGGAACTTTGCCTTTGCCACGACAAGTTTCGCAAGTAACCGCCTGCTGAATTTGACCAAATAGTGAGTTCATTACTCGCGTTTGCTGTCCCGCGCCCTTACAGGTTGGACATGTTTTTACCCCAAACCCCGGCTCAGCACCATCACCATGACAATGCTCACACTCGTCCTCTAGCGACAAACTAATTTTCTTCTCTGTACCGAATATTGCATCTTCAAAACTGAGAGTTACACTAGTTTCAATATCACGCCCGCGCTGACGACCACCACCCGATGCGCCAGGCGCGCCACCAAAAAACTGACTAAATATATCACCCAGACCGCCGTCACCAAAATCAAAATGAACATTCTGGCCACCAAATCCGCTAAAACCTTCAAACGGATTACCAGAAAAACCACCACCTGAAGCGCCGCCGACACCGGCATGACCAAATTGATCATAGCGCTGGCGCTTTTGCTTGTCCTTCAAAACCTCGTAAGCTTCATTTATCTCCTTAAACTTAGCTTCATCACCGCCCTCTTTGTCAGGATGATATTTTACCGCTAACTTACGAAAGGCTTTTTTTATCTCATCTTCAGAAGCGCTTTTTGACACGCCTAAAACTTCATAATAATCACGCTTACTCATATTGTATATATTATACCCGTTTAGCACTCACCATGCAAGAGTGCCAATAGTCCCGCCACCTCCTAGTGCTATAATTGTACTATGTTTACATTACCTTCACTACCATATAACTATGATGCACTGGAACCAGCTATCGACGCCGAAACAATGCGTATTCATCACACGATGCATCACCAAACATACATTGCCAACCTAAATGCCGCAATAGAATACCTACAATTCAAGCAGCCTGAATTTTACAATAACTTGCACACTGTCTATAACGAGTGGGGTGAGCGGGCAGCTTTAGAGTGGATTTTAACAGACGCAGCAGCCACACTCAAAGACTCTACGACTATAATTATGAATAATGCCGGAGGCCATCTAAATCATAGTTTATTTTGGCAGTATATGAGACCAGTGGCAGTAAACAATCAACCAAATAAAACCGTGGCAGCAACACTAGCGAAGCACTTCGGCTCGGTGAAAGCATTTCAAGAAGCTTTTACTAAGGCGGCCACGGGGCATTTTGGATCAGGCTGGGCGTGGTTAGTGCGAGATGATAGCGGCGTACTGTCGATTATGTCAACTGCAAATCAAGACAATCCCATTACTCACGGCCTAGTGCCGCTACTCGGACTTGACGTCTGGGAACATGCTTATTATCTACGTTATCAAAACCGCCGCGCCGAATATGTCGACGCCTGGTGGTCGGTAGTAGACTGGAATCGCCTGGCCGATACTATTACAGCATAGCGACGTAAAACAGCATCTACAATACATAAAAATACCGCCCCATTATTAGAGCGGTATTTTTTCATTGGCGGCACGGACTACTTCTTATCAACCACCTCGCCTTCGACTGGTTCGTCTTTGTCGGATTTTTTGTCGTCCTTAGACTCATCAGCCTTGCTGTCCTCAGCGGCTTGCTGGTACATTTTGGCACCGATTGGCATGATGGCATCCTGCAGCGCTTTAGCTGCTGCTTCTAGCTCATCTTTGTCATCAGCGTCTTTGTGCTTTTCCGCTTCCTTAACTGCTTCATCAATCGCCTTCTTGTCGTCCTCAGAAATCTTATCCTTGAACTCATCTGGCATTTTCTTTGCCTGGTAGATGGCGTTTTCTAGCTGGTTTTTAGCGTCAACAGTTTCACGCTTTTTCTTATCCTCGTCAGCGTGGAGTTCGGCTTCTTTCTGGGCTTTTTCGATGTCTTCCTTACTCATGTTGCCAGAGTTTTGGATGGTAATTGATTGTTCCTTGCCAGTGCCTTTATCTTTGGCGGTAACATTGAGGATACCGTTAGCGTCGATGTTAAACGTCACTTCAATCTGTGGCACACCGCGTGGTGCTGGCGCGATACCATCAAGCACAAATCGACCCAAGCTCTTGTTGTCATTGGCAAATTCGCGCTCACCTTGCAAGACGTGTATCTCCACTTGCGGCTGATTGTCAGCAGCCGTTGAGAATACTTCACTCTTGCTGGTCGGCACGGTGGTATTGCGCTCGATCAGCTTGGTCGACACACCACCCATCGTCTCGATACCAAGAGACAACGGCGTCACGTCCAGCAGCAGCACGTCCTTAACATCGCCAGCCAGCACACCACCCTGAATGGCCGCACCAACTGCCACCACTTCGTCTGGGTTAACACCCTGCATTGGGTCTTTGCCAAACAGCTTCTTCACCCGCTCTACCACTGCCGGCATACGGGTCATACCGCCAACCATGACGATTTCATTAACATCAGATTTTGATAATTTAGCGTCTTTGAGCGCCTTTTCGACTGGCACATCGAGGCGATCTAACAAATCTTTCACCAAATCTTCCAACTTGGCCCGCGTCAGGCTCAGCTCAAAGTGCTTTGGCCCGTCAGCATCAGCGGTGATAAATGGAATGTTAACTTCGTATTCAGTAACCGTTGACAATTCCTTCTTGGCCTTTTCGGCTTCATCCTTCAGGCGCTGCATGGCTGCATTGTCTTTGCGTAGGTCGATGCCTTCTTTAGACTTAAAGTCATCCAAGAAGTAGTTAACGATGACGTTGTCAAAGTCCTCACCACCCAGGTGAGTGTCACCATTGGTCGCTTTCACCTCAAACACACCGTCGCCGAGTTCCAAGATGGAAACGTCGAAAGTACCACCACCAAGGTCAAACACCACGATGGTTTCGTCATTTTTACCTTTTTCCAGACCATAGGCCAAAGCTGCCGCCGTTGGTTCATTGATGATGCGTTTGACTTCCAGACCAGCGATTTTACCAGCGTCTTTGGTGGCTTGACGCTGCGAATCGTCAAAGTAGGCTGGCACGGTGATGACCGCTTCGGTGACTTTTTCACCCAAGAACGCTTCAGCATCAGCTTTGATTTTACTGAGGATCATAGCTGAAACTTCTTCTGGTGTATATTCTTTGTCGCCCATTTCCACAGCCACGCCGGTGCCTTTTTTGACAATCTGGTACGGCATGATATCGAGGTCTTTTTGAACCTCTTTGTCGCTAAACTTACGGCCAATCAAACGCTTGACACCGTAAATCGTATTCTTTGGATTGGTTACACGTTGGCGCTGCGCCACTTGCCCGACCAAGCGTTCACCCTTTTTATTAATCGCCACCACTGATGGCGTAGTACGGTTACCTTCGGCGTTAGCGATAACTTCTGGCTTGCCTGCCAGCATGTACGCAAAAGCGCTGTTGGTTGTACCGAGGTCAATTCCGATAATTTTACCCATATGATTCCCCTTTCTGTTATGATCACATCTGGTTTTTCTTATATCCATTTTAGCACTCTTTATTTACGAGTGCCAACTATTTCAGTATAAATAATTAGCACTCCCGTGTCAAGAGTGCTAATATATTAGATTTCTAAAGATATTTATTGGCGCGTAACTTTAACCATCGAATCACGAATAACGGAGCCATTCAGCATATAGCCAGCTCGCAACTCCTCAGCAATCACTTCTTTTTCACCCTCAGCTTCTTCATCGAACTGAATAGCCTGATGCAACTCAGGATTAAACGGCGTACCAGGTTTAGCGTTAATTTTCTCGAGGCCGATTTCTTTGAGCTGTTTGTCAAGCTGCTTACTTAGACCAGCCACACCTTTTGCCCAGGCGTTATCCGCTAGCTCCTCCGGTACATTGGTAATCGCCCGCTCAATAGTATCAATCACTGGCAATAGTTTCATCGCCGACTTCGCTTGGCCCATTTGATGCGCCGATTGCTTCTCCGCCTCCACACGCTTGCGATAATTCTCAAAATCCGCCCGCGTCCGTTGCAAATCTAGTGTAAGTTCACCCAATTGCTGCTCTAAATCTTCAGTTTTCTTAGTTTTATTCTTTGTCATTTTTTCCTCCTACAATATCCCCTCCAGCATAGCACCGGTTCGACGTACCAACTCCATCGTTCGGCGATAATTCTGCCGCGTCGGACCGATCACGCCTAAGATAGGCCATCACGCCGATATAGCTATCGTCACTAAACTGCGAACGGAATTTACTAATAATCAACGTCGCACCAGAACTTTTACCAATCGGATTTTCACTGCCGATAAACACATTCAACGGCTCATTTGGTGCCGCTTCACGTAGCCACGGCTCGATATTATCAATCAGCCGAGCAATCGCTTGCACGTGTCCGCCCTCGATAAATTCCGGTTGACTAAATAACTGCGTCATACCATTCATATACAAATGTTCACCAAACGACGCAAAGCCGAAATTGCCCGTTAACTCCACCAGACTATCAACCGCACTGCGAATCGCTCGGTCAGACTTGTCTATGTGAGAGTTAACATGCGCTTCAATCGCTCTCGCACTGCGATCAATGCCGCTTGGTAATTCTGTCATCTGAGCGTCAGTGATACCATTAACATACACGCGGTATCCTTTATCTGTGGGAATCCGGCCAGCGCTGGTGTGTGGCGCCTCGATGAGACCCATCTCCTCCAGCTTGGCCATTTCACTACGAATAGTAGCGCTGGACACGCCGAATAATTTGGCTAACGTGACGCTACCAACTGGCGCGGCAATTTCCGCATATTGCTCAATAATCGCGACAAGAATCGCCTGTTGACGTTCAGTCATGATCTGATTATAACTCATACTTGGCACTCATACAAGTAGAGTGCTAGAGCTTTAGCCCTATCGTCGCTCCGTAAAATAGCGCGCCGCATCTGAGGAAAACAGCATCATAATCATGATGTGTACGCCGACTGAAGTTAACAACAATACAGCTGAAGCATTAATCCTTCCGGTCGTCACCGACAATGATTCAGTAATGATGGCAAGCATTGCCACCGCCAATAGCGAGATGCGCGCTCGATTACTACCCCGAAGCAGCAGCCCGACCAAGATAAACTCCACGATCACCAACAGCACGTTCAAGACAGCCATGATTGACAGCGCCGTGTTGGCCAAATTGATGTCGATCTGTTCAATATTCGTAACCACCGCCAAGGTTTCCGTCCAGCTAGAAATATCAACCAAGGTTTGACCGACAGCAAACAGCGACGCCAATATCATCAACACACTGCCAATCAAAATCTGCGGCGGCCGACGACTCCACAGCTCTTCCAGTAGCGTTTCGTGGTTACGAGGACAGCGGTCATGAATTGTACCGTCCATAATAATCCCAAAACGCTTCAAGGTGGCAATGGGTTTATCAATCCTGACACGACCAACCTCCAGAATGGGCAAATCACCGTCAGTACGAATCAAGTCACCACTCCCGTTGCGCGAATAATAGCCTGTCGAAAAATCTTTCAAAACTGTTACCCGAATATACTTTTCGCTTTTTTTAACAGATTCGATAATGTAGTCTCTTTCAATATCGATATCTTCGTCAATTTTATGCGTCAACTGAAAGGTAAACAACGACAATCCGACACTTTTATCGTACGAGCCAGCCGCCAACCAATCCACCCGATGACCACCCGGCAGCAACCAACCATCTGGACAGCGCCAGAATCGCACATGATGACGACGCCTTGGATTGCCATCAACTTCTTGCTGGTAAGCGAAATCTTGTCGCCGCCCAAACAAAAAAGCTGGCGAGACTGGTGCATTGGGATAGCTACGCCCGCTTAATACAGTAAGGACCATCTTCCAAGCAGATCGCGGCGTAATGTCATCGGCCAGCACCCAGCCAGCCGCAGTCATAGCCTTATGCAACTTCTCTTCAGACCCACGCACGCTCAGGTTAATAGGGTCACTTAATATGCCGTCAGCAGTTCGGGTCCTGCCAATAAAATAATTTGGCACGTACATATTGCTCAATATTCTATGTAGACGTGGCAGCGCCAGATAAGAAACAATTGCCCAAACCACAAAAAATAGACCGACCAGCCACCATCCGCCCGTCGCCAAGCCCTCCCTAAACACCAGCCAGGCTAACCAAAACGACGCCAAGCCAGCAAAAATGAAAAACGATTGATCTAGCAGTATGGTGATGGTTTTTGATGACTGAGAGCCAATAGCTGCTATTTTCTTTGGGGTTTTTATTGAACTCATATCTTAATTATATCATTGAGAAGACCCCGGGCCGCCAAACGAGCTTCGTCGTCCTGGCGCTTAAAAATATCACCCCGTAAAATAATTTCTTCGGTCACCCGAACAGCCCGATCCAAATCGTCATTGATAATCACGTGGTAATACGGCACTTCTAGCGCATAAGTCAGCTCACTAATCGCTGACTGGCGGCGTTTTGGCCATTCTATACGAAAATCCTCTTCTGTACCGTAGCGTTTTTTGAGCCGCTCAATCCAAGTTTGATAATCTGGTGGTACAATAAAGATCGCTATACTCTCTGGAGCTAATCGCTCATATTCTTCCACACCCTGCACGTCAACATCAGTAATTGCGACACGATTCTGGTCATGTGCTAATTTTAGCTCAGCCACCGACGTGCCATAAACCGTACCGTGCACAAACTTAGCTTCAATAAATTCATTATTTTGTAGCATTTCCTCGGCTATTTTTTGGTCAATAAAATGATAGTCGACGCCGTCCTGCTCGATAGATCCATTATTAATCCGTGGCGGGCGCGTGGTGTGAGAGACAATATCACGGAACTCCGGCAACTTTAATAATCGTTTTTTTATCGTATCCTTACCAGCTCCAGAAATCCCCGCCAGCAGCGCAATCTTTGTATCCCGCACTAGTTGGACGGTTGATTCGGCTGGCTGATAATTAGTAATTAAACTTTCAATCTCAGACATAATATTTATTTATGATAACTCATCCAGCACCAATTGCCAATCAGGAAATTAACCACACACAAAATCAATTTCTATATAGGGACTAATCCCTCTTTAACATCACCGTAAACGCTTCTGACGGAATGTCAACCTTGCCGAAGCGTTTCATGCGCTTTTTACCGCGGGCCTGCTTGGAGAGGAGCTTCTTTTTGCGGCTAACGTCACCGCCGTACAGATAGCCGGTGACGTCCTTGCGGTAAGCACCGATGTTTTCGCGGGCAATGAATCTACCGCCAATCGCCGCCTGGAGTGCCACCTCAAAGCTCTGGCGTGGCACCACCTCTTTGAGTTTTTTGACAATTTCCCGTCCCAAACCTAGCGCCTCAGAGCGGTGACACATCACACTGAGCGCATCGACCATCTCGCCCGCCACATAAAAATCGACGCGCACCAAATCTTCCGGCTGATAGCCCGCCAACTCATAATTGAACGAACCATAGCCGCTAGTTACCGACTTCAATTGATCATAAAAATCCGTCAGCAGATTTGCCAGCGGCGCCGTAAAGGAAATCAGCGCCCGTTCGTCGATGTAGCTGAGGTTTTTCTGCCGACCGCGCTTGGTGACAATCAGCTGAATCACCGCACCGATGTAATCTTGCGGTACCACGATTTCACCATCAATCCACGGTTCGCGGACCTCGATAATTTGCGCCGGGTCAGGTAGTTCGCTGGCTGACTTAATATCAAACTCCTCGCCGTTGGTTAGGCTGACTTGATAATCAGTGCTCGGATTGGTGACGATGAGATCCAAATTATACTCGCGCTCCAGCCGCTCACGAATGATGTCCATGTGTAATAAACCGAGGAAACCAATCCGCACACCATAGCCTAGCACCGGCGAATTTTCTGGCTCAAACTGCAGCGCCGAATCGCTGAGGCTCAGCTTTTCAATCGCCTCTTTCAGGTCATTATAATCCTCGTTGGACACCGGGAAAAACCCCGCGTAGACGAAGGGCTTGACTTCTTTATAGCCTGGAAGTGGCTGGACGGTAATTTTTTTGGTCATAACTATGTATTATTATATCAGCTCAGCGTTCTTGTATAAACGCATAGTAAATTACTACTTACACGCCCATCTATTGTCAGCAAAGCATTCCATACAACTACTCGCAACTGTTTACGTCAAACAAACTAATACTTATTTCGCGCATTTTATTCTCTCATCTGCGCTTTTCAATACTAATATGCATTATTTCCACTGTCGCGTCTGGTTGATCTTATGCTTCTCAAAATACACTTCCGCCAAATTGACGTCAA
>ERZ773263.925-NODE-925-length-18848-cov-3.095461_pt1 | contig 18848 bp, 23 predicted proteins | sample MGYA00511076_ERZ773263 | MGnify/ENA primary metagenome ERZ773263 (study PRJEB29015, sample SAMEA2738155) | human oral metagenome | biome: human oral; feature: human-associated habitat; material: saliva | place: China | collected 2195 ... | reverse complement strand
GGCTTGGCGTTTTCCCGGGCGATTTGGATGGCGCGTTTTTGCACCAACGGCACCTGCTCCAGTGGGCATTCCACACCCAGGTCACCGCGGGCCACCATGATGCCGTCGAAAGCAAGAATGATGGATTCCAAGGCCTCGACAGCCTCCGGCTTTTCCAGCTTGGCGATCACCGGAACCCGGCGACCCTCCTCATCCATGACCTGGTGCACCAGTTCCACGTCCGCCGGGGAGCGAACGAAGGACAGCGCCACCATGTCCACGCCAAGTTTCAGCGCGAAGCGGAGGTCTTCAATGTCTTTTTCACTGAGGGCCGGGACGGAGACATCCATCCCCGGCAGGGACACGCCCTTGTTGTTGGAGACGGGGCCGCCTTCCACAACCTTACAGACCACATCGTTGCCGTCTACTTCAACGCAGACGAGGCCGACTTTGCCATCGTCCACGAGCAGGCGGTCGCCAGGCTTGGCGTCTTTGGCCAGCCCTTTGTAGGTGGTGGACACGCGGTCATGGGTGCCGGGGACGTCGTCAACGGTGATGCGAACAATCTCACCATCGTTCCAGTAGGCTTCCCCATCGACGAAGCGCCCCAGGCGGATCTTTGGCCCCTGCAAGTCTGCAAGGATGCCTACGGCGCGACCGGTCTCGTCGGTTGCTTCACGAACCCATTCGTAGTTTTGCTCATGATCTTTATGGTCGCCATGAGAGAAGTTCATCCGGGCGACGTCCATGCCGGCTTCCACAAGACCGAGGATTCCCTCTTTGCTTGCGACGGCTGGACCCAGCGTACACACAATTTTTGTTCGTCTATCCACGCCTCCCACCCTAATCACCTTTGGCCCCACAAGCCACACAGAAACGCCCGCTGAGGGGGACAATAATCACGTTTGCCCACCAAACTCATGACCGAAAAACCACATCTTGGCGAAATTAAGCAGGGATAATCAAAAATAAACGGGCATAAATATGGGATGTGCAGTGAGAATTCCGCCACACGCGATACTGGTCACACTGTGCTTGTATCGCCTGTAACGCCCGTATCCTTCTCCCCTCGTCGCCGGGTAACCACCAGATACACCACCCCCGCCAGCAGCACCACGGCCGACACGATGGTGTTCACACGCAGCCCCAGGATGAGTGTTGCGGCGTCGGAACGCATCAGCTCAATCCAGAACCGCCCGAGGGTGTACCCCACCACATACAGAGCAAACAGCCGCCCACGATCCATGCGGAAGCGGCGGTCCACCCACAGCAACACCGCGCAAATCAGCAGGTTCCACAACATCTCATACAGGAAGGTGGGGTGCCCCACCGCCAGCACCTCGCCGGTGGAATGCCCGGTCATGGGCGCAACCTTGCCCGCATCATCCACGCGGTTGTAAATCTCCAAACCCCACGGCACGCTCGTGGGCCGACCGTACAGCTCCTGGTTAAACCAGTTGCCCAGCCTGCCAATGGCCTGCGCGAGAATGATTCCGGGAGCCGCGGCGTCGGCAAGCGGGGCGAACGGCAGCTTTTTCACCCGCATCATCACCGCCACGGCCAGGGTGCCCAGCGTCACCGCGCCCCAAATGCCCAAACCACCGCTGGCGATGTTGAATACCTGCACGGGGTTGCAGTCGGAGCAAAAATACTGGTCGCTGTCGGTGATCACGTGGTAGAGCCGCCCACCGATAATGCCAGCCGGAACCAGCACCAGCGTCGCATCCATCACCACTTCGGGGTCACCGCCCCGCGCCACGTATCGACGCCGCGACAACCACACCGCCGCGATAATGCCCGTGATGATGCACAGCGCGTAGGCGCGGATCGGAATCGGGCCGAGGTACCACACACCTTGCGGGGGTGACGGAATGAGGCTCAGATTTTCCACAATCACAGCAGATATGCCTTTTCTGGAACTAGTTCATAGAAGGGCAAGCCGGATGCTGCCCAGCGGCCACAAGTTTACGGCACGCCTCCCTGGGGTTCGCAGCCGTAACAAGCTCCTCCCCCACAATCACCGCATCTGCCCCCGCCCCCGCGTACCTCATCAAATCTGCCACCGTACGCACCCCCGACATAGCCACCCGCACAGTCCTTGATGGCAACCCGGGGGCAATCTCTGAAAACGTGTCACGATCCACCGTCATCGTGTGCGCATTGCGGGCGTTAATCCCCACCACGCGAGCCCCGGCGCTGATCGCGCGGGTGGCGTCCTCAGTGGTGTGCACCTCCACCAGCGCCGTCATGCCCAATGACTCCACACGGTCTAACAACGATTCCAACCGAGACTGGTCCAGCACCGAGGCCATCAACGCCACCATGTCCGCCCCGAAATATCGGGCCTCGTGCACCTGGTACGGGTCAATAATCAAGTCCTTACACATCACCGGCACCCCCACCGCTGATTTGACAACATCCAAATCCTGGAAGGAGCCACCATAACCATGACGCCCCGTATGGCAACTGATGACCTGCGCGCCCCCCGCCTCGAACTGCACGGCCACATCCTTAGGTGAATCAAACCAAGCAATAGTGCCCTTCGCGGGTGTAGCGCGCTTAATCTCCGCGATCACCCCACAACCACGTTGCAGCAGCGCACCCAAGGCATCACGCGGCGGCGGCACAGAGGCGGACAACGCCTTTATGTCCTGGAAGGAAAGCCGCGCCTCACGGGCGTTGATGTCTGCCCGCACTCCGGCCAGGAACTGGTCAAAAACTGTGGTCATAGAACATCTCACCCCTTTACGCATTGGGCTTAGGCGACCGTGGCCGCATTTAACAACGTCGTGCTAATACGTTCCAGGCTATAGGCCACACCCGCCATTCATAAAATCAAGCCGCTGAAATCACAGATTATTATCTAATTTGCTATCAGCTTGTGGAGGTGTCTTCGGAGGCGCTACCCGCCCCACCCGTCATGTCCGTCGGATCAATCCCCTCATCCAACGCATCCCACATCACCCGCCCCGATTCGGGGGCATCCGCCAAGTCCTCCTCCAGTTTCTCCCGGCGCGCCGCCTTCGTCTCATACTGGTTGCGCTTGGGCGTATCCTCACCTGGGCGCATGGCCGCCACAATGCCTCCCACCAGGGCCACAGCGCAGCCCAGCAACGCCAACGACGGCCCCAGGGCGTTCACGTGCAGGTCAGTCACCTGTGCCCAGTCCGATAGGGTGGTGGGCGCGGAGGAATTCTGGGTGGCCACACCCGACGTGAGCAGGCTTTTCGCCCGAGCCGGGTCAGGTTCTCCGGCAAGCAGCCCCAGTGGTGCCCAGCTGGCGGCCGCCGCGGCCACCGCGCACACGATTCCCACCACGCGACGCCCCGTTTTCCGCAGCACCAGTGATGCCACGAACCCCGCCAGCAACAGCAGGCTGAGCGCCATGATCTCGGTGGACCATGTGGCCCCCACGAGAGGTTGGGTGCTTTCCCCAGATTTATCATCACTGGCGGTGACGTTGATCCAGGTCAGTCGGGACGATACCCACAGCACCCCCGCCCCTACGGCAACAAAAGCTTTTGCCATGAATGAAATTCGTTTTTTGGTCATAACATCACCCCAGCAAGTCCGCGTCGAAGCACGTGCGCGTCCCAGTGTGGCAGGCCGCGCCGGTTTGGTGCACCTCCATCAGCAGGGTATCCCCATACTCACCACCTCCTGCACATGACCGCTGGTCAGGCCCTTAATCCAGTATTCGTTGCGGGAGCGAGAAAAATAGGTGCCGCGTCTCGTTGCCAGACTGTAGGCCAGGGCGCGCTGGTCCATCCATGCCATCATGAGCACTTCTCTGGTCCCCGCAGCTTGAACAATGACTGGTATGAGACCAGCGTCATTGAAGCGCAGGCGCTGAGCGATCGTGGGGTCCAGTTCGTAGGTACTGGGATCATCGGGCATCTGTGAGCTCATAGTCGGACCTCGTATCCTGCGTCGGCGATGGCATGTTTGCAGTCGGTGATGGCTACTTCACCGAAGTGGAAGATGGTGGCCGCGAGGGCGGCGTCGGCACCCGCGGCCACAGCGGGTGGGAAATGCTCTACTGCGCCTGCGCCCCCGGAGGCAATGATGGGCAGGTGCACGGCCTCCCGGACTTTGCGAATCAGTTCCAGGTCGAAGCCTTCTTTCGTACCGTCGCCGTCCATGGAGTTCAGCAGGATCTCCCCCACGCCCAGTTCCTCGCCGGTGCGGGCCCACTCGATGGCGTCGATGCCTGCGGAGCGGGAACCACCGTGGGTGGTCACCTCGAAGCCGCTGGGCATGGCGTCGGCGTCGGGTCCGGTGGCGCGGCGGGCGTCGACACTCAGAACAATGCACTGTGCGCCGAAGCGTTCACTGAGTTCCCGCAGCAGTTCTGGGCGGGCAATAGCGGAGGTGTTCACGCTCACTTTGTCTGCCCCGGCGCGCAGCAGCTGGTCCACATCCTCCACGCTGCGCACCCCACCGCCGACGGTGAGGGGAATGAACACCTGCTCGGCGGTGCGGCGCACCACGTCCAGCATGGTGCCGCGCCCTGCCTTGGAGGCGGAGACGTCGAGGAAGGTGAGTTCGTCGGCCCCCTCGGCGTCGTAACGCGCGGCGAGTTCCACCGGGTCGCCTGCGTCGCGCAGGTTTTGGAAATTGACTCCCTTGACCACGCGACCGTTGTCCACGTCCAGGCAGGGGATGATGCGCACCGCAACGCTCACGAGACAGCGCTCCTTACATAGAAAGGCTTAACCAGACTGTTCAATCGTACTCATCAGGGCGTGGTGCACCAGCGGGGTGCCCGCGATCACGCCGTGCGAGCGCGGGCCCCAGGTGTTGCCGTCCAGGTCGGTGACCACGCCACGCGCTGAACGCACCAACAGCACCCCGGCGGCGTTGTCCCACACGTGCGGGCTGAAGCTAATCGATCCACCGAACGTGCCCAGGGCGGTAAAGGCCAAGTCCACACCCACCGACCCTGTCACCCGCAGCCGCGGATACAGATCCGCCAGCATGCGCATGAGCGCCTGCCTACGCATCGTGGGGAACCGGGAATCCACCGCCGACACAATCGAACCGAACCCCACCTGCGCCACCAGCGACGACGACTCCTCCAAGGTCTTTTGCGCCACACCATTGACGTACAGCGGCGAACCATGCACCGCTGTGAGCCGTTTGCCCAGCATAGGAAGGGAAATCACTCCCACCACCGGCGTGCCGTAGTGCAGCAGGCTCACAATAGTGGAACACATGGGGTTACCCGCCGAAAAGTTCGACGTCCCATCCACCGGGTCCACCACCCACACCGTGTCTTCGTCCAGGCTGCCGCCGCCTTCTTCCCCGAACACCGGCAGGCCCGTTCTCTCTGCCAGGGTCTCACGAACGCGCTGCTCAATCTTCATGTCGGTTTCCGTGGCGAAATCCCCCGCACCCTTAGTAATCATCGGCTCCGCGCCAATGCTTGACCGGAACACCCGCTCCGCGTCACCCACCACCGCCTCGGCGACGGCCAGCAGCTCCCTGGTCCACATGTCGGTCACCGAGGCTTCATCACTTCTTCAGAATCCACAGCCTTCAATGCCTCAGCCAGGGTGAACCTGCCCTCGTACAGGGCCTTACCGATAATCACCGAATCAATCCCCTCCTCCACAAACTGCGCAATATCCACCACATCCTGCAGCTTAGCGACGCCGCCCGATGCCACAATCGGCGCATCCGTCGCCGCCGCCACCTCCCTCAGCAAGTCAATATTCGGGCCATCCAACGTGCCGTCCTTAGACACATCCGTGACCACGAAACGCGAACACCCCTGCGCATCCAAGCGCTCTAGGATTTCCCACAAATCCCCGCCGTCGGACACCCAGCCGTTGCCTTTGGCGCGCCACTCCCCGTTTTCTTCGCGCACATCCAAACCAACCGCGATGCGGTCACCGAAGCGCTCAATTGCGCGCCTACACCAGTCAGGATTCTCCAACGCTGCGGTGCCGATATTCACGCGTCGCGCGCCCGTGGCCAGCGCGCGCTCCAGGGAGGCATCATCACGAATGCCGCCGGTGAGCTCCACGTTAATATCCAGGGCACCCACCACCTCGGCCATGAGCTGGTAGTTAGAACCCCGATTAAACGCCGCATCCAAATCCACGAAATGCAGCCATTGTGCCCCCTGCTCCTGCCAATTCAACGCGGCTTCAAGGGGAGTTCCGTACACTTTCTCACTCCCCGCCGCGCCTTGGTGCAACCGCACAGCCTTACCATCAACGACATCAACAGCGGGAAGAAGTGTGAGACTCATAGGGGCAAGTCTAGCCGGTTGGTGAACCGCAGCGCTGAGGGTCACCCAATAGTGTGGTTCACATTGTGATCTATAAAAACGCTGTTCAAGCGGGGGTTGGGTGGGGTTTGGGTTTTTAGAGAGCGGCTGTGGCTGACGCTGCTGAGAAGCTACAGCGACCTCACCCAGTTCTCCAGCAGCTTCAATCCCATCTCCCCCGACTTTTCCGGGTGGAACTGCGTGGCCCACAACGGGCCGTTCTCCACGGCCGCCACGAACCGGTCCCCATCATGCTGCGCCCAGGTGACCAGCGGCGGCGTGGTCAGATCGTCCCCCTCAAACACCCAATCCCGCACACCGTAGGAATGCACAAAATAAAAGCGATCAGTACTGCTGAATCCCGCGAACATTTGCGAATTTTCCGGAGCCTCCACCGTGTTCCACCCCATGTGTGGCAGCACCGACGCGTGCAGACGCTCCACCACGCCCGGCCATTCCCCGCAGCCCTTTGCATCAATACCGTGCTCCACGCCATGCTCAAACAGCACCTGCATGCCCACACAAATCCCCATGACTGGCCGGCCACCAGCCAAACGCTCCCCGATCAGGCGCGGACCATTCACAGCACGCAGCCCATTCATACACGCCGCAAACGCCCCCACGCCGGGAACAAGCAAGCCATCGGCGGCGAGAACCGTCTGAGGATCACTGGTGACCGTGACCTCGGCTCCCACGCGTTCCACCGCGCGCTGCGCCGAACGAAGGTTGCCAGAGCCGTAATCAAGAAGCGCCACTGTTTTAGCCATAGTGCGAAGTCTAGCGCCTGCGTAACGACGCCCCGGCACTCGCCGTTGGCAGGTGGTTTCGGGCTCGATTCTGGGTGGGGTGAATATGAGCATGCACGAGGACTGCCCTTACAGCAAACACTAAATGCATTACAAAAATTCTTTTCCTGCAAATCCTCTAAAACAATCACAGTATAGAGGTGTCCACTTACTATGAGATTTATTGGATTTTTCTACACTTCAACACAAGGTAGAAGCATGGTATTACAACACTAGAAAATTATCCTATCTCTTCTTGCAAAAATCCTCAAAGAAAGCGGCCCATTCTTCGTCACTCTTTTCAGGAATTTTCGCAATATACAGGTCCGGGTTCAATTTTTCCCTACCTCCAAAAGAGATGGGGATATCTTCTATCTCTATAAATTTTTCTAAACCCTCACGATTGAACGATGGCTCAGAAATCGGAAGTTGGTGGCTATTTGAACTTTTACTCCATTCCCACTTATCTATAGAAAGTCCTCTTTGTATAAATTCTAGCTTCCCATCAGTCGGATTATAGACCCCGAAATAATAACCTATATAAGCGGCACCACCCCGAAACTTTATATCCTTTTCTTGCCTTACATAAAAAATATAAGCAACGCTATCGAGAAAATCCCCAGACACACTAAGCAAATCATAAAGTATAAAGCTGTCCGCCGAAAGCTCTTCAATCACACACCAACCATTCTGCTCTTGCACTATCCAGGAGCGTTGCCCATTATTAAACACAACATCCAATGAGTCAGTTTTGACCAGTTCCACAACAAGCCCTCCATACATTTTTTCCAACATCTGGGCAGCAGTCTGCTTCACTCCCCTAAACACGACAGCCTGATTCCCTACTGTAACATTCATTTCCACTACCCCATCCACATAAGAACAACAACTAAACTTGGATCATTAGGCCGTGCATAAATATCATGATCCAACTCACGGCTGGATGGCATTCTATCAAACTCCACAGCATAGCACTGACTATAAAAGGTATACTGAACATCTGGGCGATTTACATCAACAAGCTTCTCAACATAGTCACTATGCACTTTAAGTGACTCATGATGCATTGGTGCATCACCGATGAGGGTTATTCAACTGCTGGGGAAAGATCCCAGCCCACTTCCCGTCGTCGGTACTAGCACCCCCCCCATGAGACCATCTGCACTCTTACCAACGCCCTCAACCACACACTCACACCACCGCCAGTGCCGGAAGACCTTGATCCTCAACTCTACGGCGTCATCGACGGGACATTCTGCCGTGCTGCTTTGGGCTAACAGGTCAGAAATCGGCATCGGAAAACACAAAACCACTGGGAACAACCTACAGGCTATCACCGATCAAAGCGGCAACATTGTAGTCATCTTTAAGCCGCATATCGGCAGTGTGTACGATCTGACGACACTACACGAGACGGGGATGCTGGATGTCCTGGATCCAAAGCATCTGGCTGCCGATAAAGACTCGTGGAGGCAGGTGTAACACGCCGTGTAAAAACAGCCTGATCAGAAGCCGTTGAAAGACCGGAAGATATGGTGCAACCGTGGGATTGGTCAGATTCGTTATGCGATGGAACAAGCAATCGTGAATGTGAAGACATAGCGTATCGTGCATACCGATTGCGGAATGCTGAAAAAAAGAAAGTTATTATTCTTCAATAAACCCCGATTGACTCTCAGCGATACTAAAATTTGACAATATGCTTACCTATAATTTCTCCCCAGTCAATAAATGAATCATCTAAATCACTGCCAGAGTAGAAAAGTAAATATTCAGAGCGCTCTGGCGGAGCCATTTCACATTCGTTATCGTTATCAAATTCTACCAAAGCCCAACCATTAAATAATTCTCTATGGAAGACTTTGTGTTTTTCCAGTTTTAGGTCAGACTTAAAATTCTCTTCATAGAGTTCAATGGCTTTTTTCGGAAGATCAGAGTTCCGCGCAATCATCAGATTTCCAGATGGACGTCCATCTGCGAGAGTATACAGGGAATGCAGCTCTTCAGGGGATATAGACGACGATACCTCAAGTATTCCTCCGAAATTAGGTTTTACAGGATCAACAGACTGAACAAATATGGAAAGTGGGTCTGTTCCTGGCGTCGGTGTCATATCCTTCCACCAATGCACCGTGACATACTCATTATTAAACCATGTATCAACATCCTCTTTAGTGCAACGCTTTGCAAAAATAAAGAACTGGGTTTCTGGATGATCGTTCACATACTGAACAAGACGTTCAAATGGCACAACCTCAGGCTCCCCCATCGCATCCACCTCATAAAAATAGTATATGAACTTACCATCAGATTCTTGCAAGGCCATCAAAATACTCTTTCTCATCTCAATCCTCGAATGATAAATCTAACTGCTTTCTGAATAAGGTTTTTATCACCAGTGAGCATCTTCTTTATCTCGCCAGTCACTCATTCATGACACAATCACATAGCTTGTAGCCATGCACCATTCCATTCTTCACAATCTCTTTTCGTGCATCAGACAGGTTTGAAAGGTAGGCATCACAGCTAAAGTTCCGTACGACTTGAACTCAGCAAGACTCCCCAGTCAATAAAAGAACTATCTATATTACTATATGTCGGTATTAGAAAAGTTTCCCATCTCTCGTCAGCATTCAAACCACTTTCAAGACTTGCTGTATATGTAAATTTTGCCCATCCGCTAAATATATCCTCCAGATATTTGGAAATGGCCTCTGATCGCACATCAATGTCATGCGCATTACCATCAACCGCAGCTTTAAAATTTTCAACAAATCCTGGCTTAGGATCTTGACCGCATGTCACCAAGAGTTCCCCGGTTGGGTGACTGCTTGTTGGGTAGTAGAATGAGCATAAATTTTCAGCATCAACAGGAAGTAAAACTTCTATCATTGCGGCAAAACTAAGCCTCTTTGGCGAAGCAGCAAGAGACAACAATTCAATTACATCGTGAGAATCTAGATTCTCAGGATCTATATTTTCAATTGCGGGTAAGTTAGACAGATTTTCCCACCAGTATACGCTTACTTTGTCGTCATTCAGCCACGTGTCAATATCTTCTTTCGTGCAGTGATTTGCAGCGATAAAACATCTAGTTCCAGGATTATCTTTCACATATTTTACAATTCGATCAAACGGAATCAGACTTTGTTCAAAAGGTACACGCACCTCATAGCCATAATATTTTATTCTCTTCACACCCATACCTCTATAATTTAAATTTTTATCGTATTGTAGATTTTATAACTTCAAATATTTTCTTCTTTATATTTTCCTTCTTTCAAGAGTTTTACTACTTCTTCCGATAAGTATAATTTATTATCAAAAAGACTTTAGACCACTGTTAGACAAGAAAAGGTCGCATGTTTTAAAACCTTTATAGATACCATTTACCGCCTCCTTCATCTTGCTCAATTGCCGCCCGTTTGGGCAGGCTTCAATGTAAGTGCAGGTAGGTGTAGATCGCTTCTACATCAATGTTGCGTTCACGTAGTCCAGCAGCCTCTGTTCAGAATGAAGCGGCAAACGCTCATGCGGAGCAGGATTTTTAACCATGTGAAGATCACCTAAGCTATCAGTATTCAGTCCAAGATAACGCGACGGATCCAGGTTATACATAGCCCTTGATGCAAAATAGATGTTGCCATCCATATCCACCATACTCGCAACATTGAAAACACGTCATAACGACCTCTCTTTCGCCTATGACAATATCGTCACTATGACACATCATCGCGAGAGTTGCTAACGCCTAGGCATGCCTCGAATACATCAGGACCAATCCACCAGATCGAGTTGCCGACATACCTACACGGGGTCGCACCAGATTCAGCACTGTCTCTCGTGGATCCTGTAAGCCGTACAACCCCGGACCAGGGGTCATATAAAACCTGAAACCAGTTATATACAGCCCAATTCCAGGTTCTGCACGCTTACAGGGCACGAGTCAACGGAACCAACGACCCTGACGAAGCCAAGCTTTTCGATATCATCGTCAACGACACACGCGCCGAGGTGAAGGTGTGTCGCAACACAGCAACAACCCTGATCGCGGCACTTACTCGCCAGTTACGTATCATCGCCGAGCTTCCCGGCCGTAGGAGACTTCCCCTCTTTCCGCAGCGACGCAGTAAACAAAGCCAACTTACCAGCGCACAACTGCTCGAAGCCATTGAACCGCTGGCTAATGCCCTCAATCCGATCAGAAACAAGCTAGATAGCGCTAGCACAATCACCACCATCGCACCCGAAGGCTATGACACTGAGGTATACGTGCGTATTCTGCGCTGGCTCCTCAAGGACGACGAGCATCTACTAGCTATCGCATTCCCACACCAGATGGACTCAAACAATCCTCTGACCATGGTTTCTACTGCTTTCGATCTAAAAATGGACACATCATGGAACTTACTGAGACTGGAAAAGAAAATCAGTACCGTCTCTAAAGCAGTAAGTGCATCGTTCATCGCGGTTACCGACGCCCGCATCATCACCGCCAATCCGCACGACTTCCGCAATCACGGCACGACCAAAGGCGAAGTCCCCAGTTCGGAGGTTCGTCACATTCGTTTTACCCCGGCCGACAATGATAATTCGTGCGCAAAAATCGATGTAACAGCCGAAAAAATCGACCTTCACTGGACTTTTCCTGCAGCCGCCAACAATGACGACATCAGTGCCCTAGCCAAAATTCTTGAAACAACCCGGGAAGTTGACACACATCAACATTCCGAAACCGAAAGCTGATAGCAAAACAATAGCAGCGCACGATTTTACTCACAACGAAAGGCGCGTTGCTCCCCCTTCGCGCCGTTTAATCGTGTTACAGTGACAGCATCCATGAAGACACGTTCCCATCGAAGTTCCATCACTCCAGTTCAGACACAGTTTTGAATGAGGTTAACCCGCAGGGGCGATGGGGTGGTCTCAGATAACTCGATACCGGCGTTTGGTGTGTAGTGGGTTGACCTGGTGTTTTTATCGGAATTTAAGGAAGCAAATGTGGGAATGTGACCTATTCGACGGGGGATGTGTAAATCGTTTCCTCCGCCGCTGGTCAGAGGGGGTGTTTTTCTGGTAGGGTCAGAACCCAAGTACCGCGATATAGCGGATGGAAACATGATAAGAACCCATCCATGGGCTCGACGTATTCCGACGTCAGAACCCAAGTACCGCGATATAGCGGATGGAAACACGTTGCTAAATCGGGCCTGCTCACCTTGGGCCCAGTGTCAGAACCCAAGTACCGCGATATAGCGGATGGAAACGGTATACTCGTCTTTGTCGCTGGTGTGATGAGTGGCTGTCAGAACCCAAGTACCGCGATATAGCGGATGGAAACGTGAACTCATGGGGAAGGGGATCTAGGTGGATATGTGGCCGGTTGGAAACCAAGTACCGCGATACAGCGGCTACAAATCAATTTCCGCAAGGGAGCAATTCCTGCATGTAAGGCAATTTGCTCATACCATGACCAATAAAAATGGGGTCCGTGTGATCACACGGACCCCATTTTTTGGTTAAACGTCTTTAGATAAATTCACACGAAGCGTCATTATTCGCAATGCACGATGACACCGATGGGCCAAACAGCCTAAAAAGGAATAACGTAGCGATGGAATCCTTGACGCCATCCACGATGCCTTCGCTGGATGTTGTCACTTGATTGTTTGTTTGCGGCTTTTGGTCAGCCGCGTGAACTGCGGGAACAGCGAGACCACTCGCAAGCATGCTGGTCATTGCAACCACTGCAAGACGGCGTTGAAGCTTCATAATTCCTCCTCTGGTCGGCTTCTAACCTTCTGATAGAAGTCAACCTACCACTAGATTGATGACGTGTCACTAATTAAATTCAGAAGCGCCTGAACAGTTAAAACAATGAATCACCAGAGAAATAACATACAAGATTGCAGTCGGCCTATATCCAGAAATGCCCGTCCCCCCAAACGGCCACTATCACACAAAAGCGTTACAACACTCATTAGTTTGATGCAGAAAAGCCCTCACTGCTGCCACCACGCAACAGCTCGTTGAAGTCGGCGAAATCTACAAAGAAGGTGTCCAGTCCCACAAATCTCCCCACTTCCCGGCGCTGGTACTGGTAAGTTTCCCCAGCCTATGGGTGTTAAAATTAAAGTAACACCATACCGCAACCGGACTTACAGCAGGAAGGCAGGAAAAAGGAGGGTTGCCACATGGCTGACATGGTTGACCGGCGGGACCGTTGGAAGACAATCACCGCCTGGATTCTCATAGTCGTGGTGTGGGTGTGTACGCCATTCATAGGCGATAGGATCCCCACATGGGTTGCTTGGGCATATTGCTTGTTCTCCCCTGCAGCGGTAATATTCGGACTTTATGTCGCGTGGACGAAGCGCAGCGTCTTCCTAGGGATTGCCTCTATCCTCACCATTTTCTCCTGGCTGATTATCCTGGAGGTTGGTTTAGCGTTGTTTGGCATTTAGGCTGTACCCGCAGCCTGCTCATCGTAGTGGGCGCGGGCTGCGAGTATGTCCTCAAAGTGTGTTTCGGTCCATCGAATGAGCACAGTGAGGGGTTCCAGAAGTGTGCGTCCGAGCGGGGTGAGTTCGTAGTCCACACGTCGGGGCATGGTGCTCATCTCGTGGCGGGCAACAATGCCGTCGCGTTCCAAGTGTCGGAGTGTATCGCTGAGTGTTTTCCTGCTGATCCCGCCAACAGCAGCCTGAAGGTCGCTGAACCGCTGCCGCTTCTCCCCCAGCGCAAGCAGGGTCAACGCTGCCCACATACTGGTGATTTTGGTGAGTGCTGTGCGTGATGGGCAGGTTTGTTTGAGTACGTCCCAGTTGCGTGCCACTGCTTCCTCCAAGCACAATTCGGTGATTTCAGTTACCTTTTCCCAGTTGTTACGTTGACGTAACCGCAGGTGGGGTTGTGAAGATGATGCCTATGACTATTCATGATCCCATTGCGGTTGCGCAACGTTATTTCGCTGCAGTCTCACACGGCGATATGGAGACGGTAGCCGCACTGCTCCACCCGAACGTGGTTTGGCACCAGCCTGGCAATAACCGTTTCTCCGGCCCACACGAAGGCGTCGCCGCCATCGCCCAATTGATTGGCGGCATGATGGAGGTGAGTGAGGGTACGTTCACTCTCACCGTGACTGGCCCGATGATGCGCAACGGCGACGACGTTGCAGTTCCTGTGCGTTTCCAGGGCCAACGTCAAAGCACCCCACAAGGCACACTAACAATGGACATGACGGGCATTGACCTCCTGACTGTCACGAACGGAAAAATTACCGCTGTCAGGCTTTTCTCGGAGGACCAACCTGGCGAAGATCAATTTTGGGGAACACCCTAGCCCACACAACGGCAAGCCCCACCGCCACCAAAAAAGTGGCAACAACAAATGTCTCTGAATAGGCCATTCTCACAGCTACCACGCCCAGAATAAGAGACCCCACCCCGGTGCCACCATCAAAGGCCATGTTCCAGATCGCGCTGCCGTCGGAGAGCCTGGTACGCGGGAGTGAGCCAAATAGGAGCAGCAGGGTTTCGTTTTGGATGGCCCCGAATCCGCTGCCAAAGACCAGCGCGCCCACCAGTAGCACCCAGGCTGGCCACCCGAGCAGCAGTGCCAACGACACAACCACAAGCCCGGTAACGCCGCAGCCCAGCGACGGGATGAGAAGCAGCCCGGGTCCGCCCATACGGTCGGCGGTCACGCCTGCCAGGTAGCGCGCGATCATTTGCGCACCACCCACCACGGCAAGAATCAGCCCGGCAACCACGCCGGAAGAAGAAGCTGCGGGCAGGAAGGACGAGACTGCGCCGAATCCCATGGCCACGGTGGTGATTCCTACGCAGGGCACCACCACGGCACGCCACGGAATAGGGTCGTCACTGCCGCTACCCCCGCCTTCGGCCACGGTCCAGGGAATGAAAATGCATGCCACCGCAGCGAGCAGCCCCACCACGGCACCAAGGATGTACGCAGAAGCGAAAGGGTATTCCGTGGCCAGCCACACTCCCAGCGGCAGGCCAACAAGTTGCGCTAATCCGATGGCCAATCCCAACAGTCCGGACGCCCGGCCCAAAAAGCGTTTGGGCACCAGTTCGGCGACAAGCGCGGATTCGGCGACGGTCAAAGCACCGAATCCAATGCCCCGGAAGGCGGAGAGGGTAAGCACAAACGGGGCGTCGTCAAGCGTGATGTGCCCCAGCGCGGGAACGCCCAGCATGATGGCGGCGAAGACCATCACAGGTGTGTAGCCGAAGCGGCGCAGGGCGCGGGGCGTGTTCCATTGGGTGAGCACGGAGCAGCCCATGAAGATGGCGGTGGTGGAACCGGCGAGGGCGTCGGAACCCCCGCTGGTGAGCACGCCCAGCGGTACCACCGGCAGGAGCAATGCCCAGCTCAGGAACGCCGCAGCCACCGCCACCAGGGTGGCTATAAAACCTGGGGTTTTCAGGACATTTCACCTATCATCCACAGCACCCCAGCGGTGAAGGCGATGGCCGCGCCGATGGCGGCAATGTAGGTCATGGCGCGGTTTTCCGCCTGATACGCCGACCACGCGCCACCCACCAGCAGCCCCGCGACGGCGAACAGCAGGTACACCAGCCACGTCATCTACAGGCTGCCTTTCGTGGAGGGCACACCCTGCACTCGGGGGTCGGATTCGGTGGCTTCCCGCAGTGCACGGGCCACGGCCTTATATTCCGCCTCGGTGATGTGGTGCGGGTCGCGCCCGTAGTGGCAGCGCAGGTGCAGGGCGATGCGCGCGTTCAGCGCCAGGGTTTCAAAGAAATGTTCGTTGATCACGGTGGCGTAGTGCCCGCCAATGACGGTGGTGACCATTTGCTCGGGTTCACCGGTGATCACAAAGTAGGGGCGGCCGGAGACGTCCACAATGGCCTCGCACAGTGTTTCGTCCATGGGCAGTTGGCAAGACCCGAAACGACGAATGCCGGACTTATCCCCCAGCGCCTGGTCCAGCGCCTGCCCCAGCACAATGCCCGTGTCCTCCACGGTGTGGTGCGCATCAATGTTGATGTCACCGTTGGCGTGCACAGACAAGTCGAAGCTGCCGTGCGCGCCGAAGGCGGTGAGCATGTGGTCAAAGAACGGCAGCCCCGTGTTGATGTCAGTGCGCCCCGTGCCGTCCAGGTTGATGCCCACGGTGATGCTGGATTCCCGGGTGGTGCGCTCCACGCGTCCGACGCGGGCGTTGCGTTCTATCTCAGGCACGGGTGGCCTACCTTTCTACTTTTTCATGTGGATGGGCGCTACCTTAGCAGCTGCTGCTAACAACGCATCATTTTCCTCCGGCAGCCCGACGGTGGCACGCAGGTACCCCGGCACGCCCACATCGCGGATGAGCACCCCCTCCCCCAAAAACGCCTGCCACGCTGCGGCGGAATCGGAGAAATCACCGAAGAACACAAAGTTCGCCTCGGTGGGCACAATGCTGTAGCCCAGGTTCTCAAGGCCAGCCACCACACGGTCGCGTTCCGACGCCAGCTTGGCCACCGTCGCCAGCGTATCCTCACTGTGCCTCAACGCCACGATGGCCGCCGCCTGGGAAAGCTTGGACAAATGATACGGCAGGCGCACCAGCATCACTGCCTGCACAAACGCGGGGGCAGCCACAAAGTACCCGAGGCGCCCGCCCGCGAAGTCGAAGGCTTTGCTCATGGTGCGGGACACCACCAGGGTGGCGGGGTACTGCTCCAGCAGCGTGACCGCCGAGGAGGAATCGGAAAACTCGGCGTAGGCTTCATCGACAATCACAATGCCCGGCGCGGCATCAAGAATGGTGCGAATGTCATCGAGGCTGGTCACACCACCGGTGGGGTTGTTGGGGGTGGTGATGAAAATAACGTGGGGTTGTTCCTCAGCGATGGTGCGCAGTGCCGCGTCCAGGTCGATGTCAAAGTTCTCCCCGACGCGGGGGCAGTTGAGAAAGTGCGTGTGGGTGCCCGTGGAGAGGATGGGGTGCATGGAATAGCTGGGCTGGAATCCCAGGGCGGTGCGCCCCGGCCCTCCGAATGCTTGCAGGAGCTGTTGAAGTACTTCATTGGAACCGTTGGCTGCCCACAGGTTCTCATGGGTGACGGCCACGCCGGTCTGCGAGGTGATGTACTCGGCCAGGGCTGTGCGCAGTTCCACGTTGTCGCGTTCTGGGTAGCGGTTGAGGGTGCGGGCCTGCGTGCCGATTTCCTCCACCAGGTCCGCCACCAGCGCGTCGGAGGGCGCGTAGGGGTTTTCGTTGGTGTTCAGGCGCACGTCCACGTCGAGTTGAGGCGCGCCGTAGGCTTCTTCGCTGCGGAGTTCTTCGCGCAACGGCAGGTCGGCCAGGGTGGTGGAGGCGGCTAAAGGCTGGTCGGTCGGTTCAGAAGCAGTGGATTCAGTCATGGGCGGTTTTCCATTCAGAGGTTTTCAAAGCGGGCGCGGATGGCTTCGCCATGGGCGGGAAGCTGCTCGGCGTCGGCAAGTGTCACCACGGTGTCGGCGATGTCTTTCAGTGCGGCTTCGTCGTAGTCGATGATGTGCACTGATTTCAGGAAGGTGTGGGTGGATAGTCCCGAGCTGTGGCGCGCCGTCCCGGAGGTGGGCAGCACGTGGTTGGACCCGGCGGAGTAATCCCCCAGCGGCACGGGTGAATACTCACCCACGAAAATCGCCCCGGCGTTGGTGATGCGTTCGGCCACCTCGCGGGCGTTTTCGGTGTGGATTTCCAAATGTTCAGCGGCGTAGGCATCGGCGACGCGGATGGCGGCGTCAAGGTCGTCTACCAGCACAATCCCGGATTGTTCGCCCCGCAGCGCCTGGGCCACGCGCTCGGCGTTGAGGGTGACGCCATAACGGGCCTCCACTTCGCGGTCCACGTCAGCGGCAAGCTGCGCGGAGGGGGTGATCAGCACGCTGGCAGCCATGACGTCGTGCTCGGCCTGGCTAATCAGGTCGTAGGCAACACTGATGGGATTGGCCGTGTCATCAGCCACAATGGCGATTTCAGTGGGCCCCGCCTCGGAATCAATGCCCACGACGCTGCGGCACAGGCGCTTGGCGGCGGTGACGTAAATGTTGCCGGGTCCGGTGATCATGTCCACGGGTTCGAGCTGGTGGGCATCGTCACCGTAGGCCAGCAGTGCCACCGCCTGCGCGCCTCCCACGGCCCACACCTCCTGCACTCCCAGCAGCTGGCAGGCCGCCAGGATGGTGGGGTGTGGCCAACCGCCGAACTGGGCTTGCGGCGGGGAGGCCACCACCAGCGAGGGCACGCCCGCCTCCTGCGCGGGCACCACGTTCATGATCACGCTGGAGGGGTACACTGCGTTGCCGCCCGGCACGTACAGGCCCACGCGTTCCACGGGGATGAACTTCTCCGTCACCGTCCCGCCGGCCGCGAGTTCCACCGTGTGGCCTGCGGGTTTCTGCGCGGCATGCACAGCACGCACGCGGGCGATGGATTCCCGCAGCGCCTCGGTGACCTTGGGGTCCAGCTCGCGCGCGGCCTGTTCGATGACATCGGCGGGCACGCGTATCGACGCCGGTTGTACCCCATCAAACTTCTCCCCGTACTCCAACGCCGCCTCCACGCCGCGCCCCCGCACCTCCCGCACCAGCGGCTCCACCACGGGAAGCACCGAATCAACGTCCGTGCCGCCGCGCGGCAGGGTTCGCCGCAGTTCGCTTATCGACGCCGTGCGCCCCCGCAGGTCAACAACATCCAGCATGAGAAAAACCACATCCCAACATTTGTGTTTCGATTCGTCCATTCTAGTGCAGGGACGTACCAGTGATGGGATGTGGTTCCGGGG
>ERZ773263.923-NODE-923-length-18870-cov-3.489450_pt1 | contig 18870 bp, 21 predicted proteins | sample MGYA00511076_ERZ773263 | MGnify/ENA primary metagenome ERZ773263 (study PRJEB29015, sample SAMEA2738155) | human oral metagenome | biome: human oral; feature: human-associated habitat; material: saliva | place: China | collected 2195 ... | reverse complement strand
ATCAACGCTCTTCGATCAACTGATTCACCCGGCGCTTTACTTGGATGCGTGGGATGCACATCCAGAGGCCGAGCGTGATGACGACGAGCAATGCAGCGGCTACAGCATCCAGGTTTCTGACTTGGACGCTTGGTAGCAACAATGCTGTTGCGTTGAACAGCATGTGCATGCTGATGCACGCAAGGAGATTGTGCGTTCTCTCGTACAGATACCCGAGGGCAATACCCAGTGGGATTGTGAGGACGATCTGTACGATGTTGCCGTGCAGCATAGCGAACAGTAGCGCCGTGATTACGATCGTTGATGTCACCGATAGTTTTCGCCTGAGGACCGGGTAGATTAATCCTCGCATGAGGGCTTCTTCACCGATCGGCGCGACGATGAGACTCATGATGACAATGGCGATAGCCGGTGTCGTTTCACTGAGTTTTTGCATGGGTGATGGTTGATTCAACGATTGCTTGACCCACAGGGCAAGAACAGTTGAGCCGAGAGTCATCACGATGGTGATAACGGGCACCATCACGCATTCCACGGTCGGAATGCGCTGCTTCTTGATCATCGGATGTGCGCCGTTACGTCGTCTCCAGAAGATGACGCACGTTGCTGCGAATGCGTTGGTGTAAGCGACGGTGACTACCGGTTTTCCAACGATCGTGTGGACGAGTGCCATGACTCCCGCGTATGCGAAGATGGACATAAAAGCCATGACCACGAGACCTGTTCGGCTTTCTCGGCTTTCTCGTGTACCATCCCACATCTCGTAGATGGCTTTCTTTATCGTGACGATCATGGCGTCCTTTCTTGTTCGTGCTCTTCGTGTGTTGGTTGCTCCACCTCGTGGTCGACGATTCCTTGCAGGGTGGTGCGTCCTGCGAAGGTGTTGAGGCCCAACGCCACCCTGAGGCGGCACATCATGTCTGCCCCGTCGACGCTGTTTTTCCGCTCAGTGAGATGGGGTGCGAGATCCGATCGGTTCCACCACAGCAGCGCAACACCTTCAGGTGTGACGATCTTCAGGTGCTGCTTGTGATCACCCATTGTGTGGATCGAGCACATGGACAGGTTGATGACCACATCAACAGGTGGGGCTGGGAACCCGTGCCCGAATGGGGCGAGCTCTTTCACCTTGTCCATGTATTGCGTGATCGCACGAATCTCATCGAGTGGTGCATCTGCATCGGGGGCTGTTCCCAACACGAGAGCTGCCGGATCGGAATGGATGAGCACACCTGTCTGTGCGATGACAGCATCACGCTGCTGCGGTACAAGGGTGGCCAGTGCGTCATAGAGCTGCTGCGGCGAGCGTGCGCGCACACCACAAGCGAACTCATGACCCTGCGCACTGATTGTCGGATCTTGCAACGATGAGAGCTGCTCGATGACGGGGAACCATGTGGGGGACCGCATGGAGCCCGAGCATGATCCGTCTGGGTGGATGCGAACGACTGTAACGGGGTGTCCGTGCATGAGCATGAGGTTCTGAGCAATGAGGCCCAGCATGCCGGGTAGTGCATCCGTGGGGAACACGTACGGTGCCCATGGCTGATCCGTATCCATGATGGCGTTGAGAATCTCGCGTACCTGGTTCTTCCTCTGTACGTTGTACTCAACGAGACGTTGTGCTGCTTCTTGCTGCTCATCGAAGGTGTCAGCCGTGAAGACTGCGAACCCTGTTCGGTAGTCTCCGTCGACACGCCTGGTGGCATTGAATGCGGGAGCCACTGAGAACCCATAGAGCTGTTCGTCGACTCGATCGTGCGTTGTGCCTAGCTCTTGTAGGAGCAGGTACATGCCCTCGAATGCTCGCATGTACACCGGGTGGTGGTTCTGCGAACGCAGCATGGCCAGTAGCGTGGGTGTTCGATCGATGGAGATGTCAACATCATCGAACTCGTCTGGCTCTTCGTACTTGGACTTCACCTTCTTGTAGGTGGGTGCGGGCTCAGGGGTAGGAACGAGTAGTCTGGTGAACATGAGAGCTTCGCGCACGAGGTTTCTGTTCTCGTACACAAGACTCATCACGTCCGCTACTGTTCCGATGCCTGCGAAGACCTTGAGCCACGTGATGGCAGAGAGCTTGTCGGGGTGGTAGAGCGATGCATATCGTTCCACCACTTGGTACGCCACGTGCGCCCCACAGATCTCTTTGTTGGGGTACGTCTCGTCGACCCTGTTCGGGTTGACGATGATATGCGCGAGTGACTTGCTCTCTTCGACGTGGTGATCGGTCACAAGCGTGATGAGACCGATGTTGTCTGCGTAGGCGAGAGCATCCCGGCTGTTGGTTCCGGCATCGCAGGTGATGACAGCTTCCGTGTTGGGGAACTGCTGCTTGACTGTGTGGATGACCGATGGCTGGATCTCGTGCCCGAGGTGGTAGTCGGGGACATGAAGATTGGTGGTGAGGCCGATCTCGTTGAGCCCCGTGTAGAGAATCATGCCCGCGCAGATACCATCTGTGTCGAAATCTGGTACGACGGTGATCTCTTTGTCGGTCGATCGCAGGATTTCCAGTACCATGACCATCCGATCGATGTCCTTGAGCAAGGGATGCTGGGCATCGTTGATGCTCTTCAGGTACTGATCGGTCCACCCCATCCTCTCTTGGACACGGTTGAATAGCTCTAGGCCACTGATCTCGAACATTGATTCATCGATGTCGAGAGGGGGTGTAGCTGTTTTGGATTCCATGTGGTGGTAACTCCTTTCGTTGGTCTTGTGGCTATGTTGTATTAGTGTGGTATGGTTTCTTTCCAATTTGCACTATTTGTGACTAGCCATACGAAGGCATCGAAGATAACGTTGAATAATATCCATCCGATATAGGCGTTGATAGCATGTCGGTCGTGCGGGTCAATGAGTGCGTCGTTTTCTTGAGCATCGCTGTCTTGCGATTTCGTGTCGATAAAAAATACTTGTGTGAAGAATAGCGATGCAATCCATATTAGTGCGCACATTGTAATGAAGAATATATGAGGGGACTTGGAACCTAGCCATGCTATGCCAGTGAGTAGACGTGGGGTACCCACAATTGCCACAATACTGTTTACCACGATTGCGATCCTTGAGCTGATGGCATGAGTCCAATATGCTGTATTTTTAGTATATGGCTCATTGTTTTGTTTTCCATTTAGGCGCTTGGTGATGGCCTTTTTGGAGACGATCGTCATGAGATTTATGGCTATCGCCGTAGCAACGAATGCCACTGTGAGCCATAGCGGTGGGGTCCATGGGAACATCGGTTGATCTCTTTTCTCTGTTTTGGTGTTGGGGCGTGGGGCGTTGAGATGATGAAGCCCCGTAGTGGGTTAAGAACCACGCTACGGGGCTTTTTGTGATCGTTAGATCAGAAGATCAGCAGACGGTGCGACCTTCAATGACCACGCAACCGGGACGGTCTGCCTGGCCGGGGCCGAAGTCAATGCGACCGTCAGAAGAACCCGAGCCAGAGTTGTTGGCCGGAGGTGCCGGAGCGGGCGCAGGCGGGTTGTAGGCAGGCGGCGTGTAGGAGTTGCCACCAGAGTACGAGGATCCACCGGAGTAGCTCGAACCGTTGCCGTTGCTACCACCGTTGTCATAGCCGTAGGACGGTGCAGAGGTGTTGTTCTGGTTAGCTCCAGTGTTGTCAGACGCAGCAGGAGCGCTGCCAGCCTTTGCCTCCTGGTAGGTGGTGATAGCCTCCTGTAGCGGTGCCACGGAAGCCGTCACCTCAGCGGCCTTCTGCTCAACGGTCTTCGCCTTCTCGATGGAGGCCACAGCCTCATCGTAGGTGGTGACCGTGATCGTGGTCGACAGCTTGTGGGACTCTTCGTTCACAGCCTTGAGGGTATCGTACGCGGCCTTCACAGACGCATCAGATCCCATGTTGGGGTCGGCCTCAACAGCGGCGATTTGCTCAGAAGCGCTCTGCTGTGCGCTCGCAAGGTTCGACTTCGCGGTGTCCATCAGCTCGTTGGCCTCATCGGTGGCCTTGGTCAGACGGTAGGCGTCACGCACGTCGATGAACGACTGCGTCTGATCCTTGATGGCCTTGATAGCAGCATCAACAGAGGTGGTGTCCTGATCCTTGGAGCACTGCTTGTTCTTCTTGTCGGTATCAGCAGCGTTCACCTTGGCGTCCTCAGCCTCCTTGGCCTTCTTAGCAGCGTCGACGGCCTTGCTCAGGTCGTTGATGGCAGTCTGTCCCTCGGAGGACAGAGGGAAGCCGTCGGTGTGCGCCAGGCGAGTACCCTCACCGGGCTTCAGGGACGCGTCGACAGTGGCGAGAGCATCCTTAGCGTCCTGGATCGCCTGATCCAGCTGAGCGGCCTTACCGGTGATGAGCTCCTGGTAGGACGTGCAGTCCTTCGCATTGTCGGAATGCGAGCCGAGGACTGCGACAGTGATGCCGGTGAGAGCGAGGATTACAGCGATCGCTGCGGCGATGATCTTGTTGCGAGTCGACCACGTACGGGGGTCGATGTTCTTGGTAGTAGTCATTGTTATTTCTCCTTGATGATGGTGATGAATATGTGGTTCGGGTGTGGGGCGATTACCTTTTTCCTTGGCCACATGGTCACCATCATCAAGGGTTGTTGACTTAGGCGTCCTTGTTGGCCTCGGGATCTTGGTCTGCGAGGTGGACGTAGGTGGGCATCGCCACGACACGGATGTATGTGTCGGGGTCGATGTTGGACGGCGTCATTCGATATTCCGGTGGAAGCATCAACGCGATAAACGTGTCGTGAATGCGCTTACCGTCATTATCGCGGCGCAGGATCTCGTCTTGCACGCGAACGAGGATGTTGTTCTCGTCGGGCGGTAGCGAGATGTTGCCTTCTTCTGCGTTGATTGCCAGGTTTTCGGCAGCCGGTACGACGATCGTCGTCATGATGTCCTCGTTTTCGAGGACGCCGAGAATACCCTCATCGTCAACGAGGCGGGTGTTGCGCCCGTTCTTCTTGAGCCACCCATTCAGGTAGGCATTGTTCGTGACGACATTGACCTCGACACGGGGGATGTCGATGAGAGTACTGATGTCGTCATCATTGCCGATTGGCTGCTTGGTGTCGCTTGCGACGTGTGGGAGAAGCGCAAGATTCATTTGCTCGATAGTCTCCGCTACGGTTTCCCCGAGCTGGAACACCTTGGTGGTGGGCTCGGTCGCAACAGCGATGGTAATCGTGTTGTCGGTGGTCATATAGATGGCTCCTGCCTGTCGTTTTCTATGGTTCTTATCTGGCCATGTATTGGCCACGATAAGACTCTTCTCAACTGCTCGGCTCGCCAGCGGCGAGCTGATCTGTTGGGACGAAATCATTGCAGGAATCATTTTTGAAATGATTTCCATCTTTCGATGAAAAGCCCGGTGCCACCTGCGGTGGCACTCGATGTATCGGAGCATGTGGAACAGACAGCCCGAGGCAGGGGTGGGTTGTTCCACATGCGATCCAGTGACCTTCACTGATCCGACTGATTATGCGCTGTGTGCTGAGACTTGTGAGAGTCTCAGTGGGGCGTGTTTGCGCCATGTCGGATGGGATCTGGCGTTTATTACTGCTTGCTGTTGCTCGTATGAGGTTGTTGCGACCCACTGTGCATTCTGTTTGTTATGCACGGGTCGCATATTGTGTGCATATTTGGTTGTACACTAGATGTTAATAACCTTATGAGCAGTGTTGGTACGGGGTGCATCCACCCCTGTATTTCCAGTCACTGTATTTCCTGTGATGGAACCTGTGGTGACCGTAGTGACACTCGGTACAGCCTGTGGATGTACGGTTACCGAATCCTGTTGCTCTCTATTGTGTGTAACTCTTACGTTTTTGCGCGAAGCATCAAAAACGTAAGAGTTAGGTGACGAGCAACAGGTGTTTCTTAGGGTCTGAGTGATGAGACCGTGAATCGTATATGTTGATGAGGCAGGTGTGATCTTATTTTGTGCCTCCCTCAGCGACATATACGACCAAGGTGGTTTGTAGTCATCGACTTGTGAATCGTAGATCGGGGTCGATGATTTGTTTCCCATCGCCTTGGGACACGGGACTCATCGCGAAGACCCGATGGCACAGATGCATCAACAATGCGTCTGTGCCGTGTTTCAAGCGTCTGGAACAGACGTGCAGAGGGCACCCGAGACAGCCCCAGTGGGGCTGTGGAGGGCAAGCCTGTGAAGCGATAGCGGAACAGGCGCAGTAAGAGCCCCAAGGAGCGTAGCGACGCAGGGGTGAGGGAGGGATTCGGCGGTAGCTGAATCACGACCGAAGGGCTGTCGGCTATGCCGACCGAAGGAGAGAGCGTAGCGAACGACTGAGCCAGCCCCTCTTATGCCCTTTTTTACCCCATCCACCGCCAGCGACCATTAGGGAGCGTAAGGTGGGCAAAGTGGCGTAACGAAGGGGAAAACAGGCGGTACCACCCCCGGTGGGACCACGGGTCGTTGAGGCGGTACCGCCTCCGAGACGTGGTACCACGGGTGCCTGTTTTCCCTGTTAAGACGGGGTTTAGGTGAGACCATGGTCCGAGCTTGCTTGGCACCGTGGTCTCACCATGCGGCATAGCCGCTGCCAACAGGGTGACGAACCGAGCGAGCGCAGGTTTGGCACACTGTTGTGACCCCCGTCTTGCCGGGTCGTGAAACGGCCCGTTAGCGCCGTCAAGGAGCACAGTGCAACTGGGCTCCGTTGACTCACTGTAAGGCCCTGAGACAGGCTGTTGTGGCACCGTACGGGGTTACAACAGACTGGTTCAGGGCCGATTGTTTCTGCGCACTGAGACATTGAGACAGCAGCTGTTGTAGCAGCTGCTGGGGAGTACACCAGATGGAGTTCCATCTGGTGTTTGCGAGCTCTGTTTCAATACCTGTGAGAAGAGCACAGAAACATGTCGGCGAAGCCTCCATTAACAGTCCACCGGATAACGCGCAGCATCCTGCCTCACGTGCAATAAAGCATGTGAGGCAGGATGTTTCAGAGCGCTTATATAGAGTTATCCGGTGGCATATTCCAGCCACATGTCACAGGGCTGTTACAACGCTGTTTTCGAAGCAGTGGAGAGCCCTGTTACATGTGTGGAAACCCTGTTGTTACGTGGTTGTTGTATGACTGCTTATTCCCCATCTGAGACTATCTCTCTTTTGAGTGTGTCTCAGATGGGGGTGCAACAGATAAAACAGAACGTGAATCATCACATGTGACAGCCTGTTTATAAACGCTTGCGTAGCAGCGTTGTAGATGTGGTGTGGAAAGACTGTTTTGCCTAGAGGCCGAGAACCTATTTATCTGTGCCTCGTATCAACGTCTTAAAACAGCCTAGTAACAGCGCTGTAGCGCTGTTGTAACATGCGTCCGTATCATGGTTGTTACCATTGATCGATACAGCCTAAATAAACGTCGTGATGCATGGTTATGCGTGTCTGTGACAACTCTGTAACCTCCTAAGCCCCGGTTGATGACTGCGTGAGTGCAGAGCTGCAACCGGGGCTGTGATGCAGCATGGCTGCGTATTGTGCTGCGTTGATGCGTCTGTTGCTGGCGCAATGGTGACCAGATAATGGCCAATGAAAGGCCAATAAACGGTCAATGGTGACCAGTTTGGAGCCAGATAAGTGCCAGAGACAGTAGCAGGTCTTTATCTGGTTCAATGATGGCCAGATAAAGGCGTTTTGTTGGCCGCACTATGGCCAGTGGTGCCCCATGGTCGTTATCGGGTTCTTTGTTGGCCTTGTAACGGCCCTGTATTGGACCACGTAAGAGCCAGGAGACAGCCTGGATCAATGATGGGCTAATAATGGCGCAATGATGACCCAATGACAGACCAATGATGACCACAGTATGGTTCTTTCCGGGTCAGGAAAAGCCTGGTAGATGTTGGCGCAATGGTGGCCATGAAAGCGCCAGCGGTCACAGCCCCAGGCATCAACACTGCCAGCGCTGAATGAAAAACCCCCGGACACAGAAGCCTGTGTCCGGGGGTTTGCGTGTTGCTGCTGTGGTCAACATGTATGTGGTTTCTGCTTCGGTTGAGGGACTGAATACGGTATAATGCTGTGGGCCTACGCACACTGACTACCTGCTCAGTTTTAGTACGTATGGGCCAATGATCAAGATCAATTACGAGACCGAAAGAGAGGTGTGATCTCTATGAAGATCCCTCGTCAATCCAGCAAGCAGTCCATTCGACCCGGCTTGCGTCGGCTGCCTGTGATGGCAACTCTGACTGTAGCGATGGGCGCATCTGTTGCAGTGATGCCCATGTCTGCTGCAACGGCAGCACCGGCAAGCGCAGATAGCACTGCGAGCACTACGTCGGGCCTGCCCTCGTCTGTGGCCAGTGGCTACAAGATGACGTGGCACGACGAGTTCGACGGCAACAAGCTCGATACCACGAAGTGGGGCTATCAGTATGGCTGCTTCGATCCTGCGCAGCGATCGCAAGCGCAGTACACGGACTCTCCAGATAACGTCTCTGTTCGAGATGGCTATCTGAACCTGACGGCCAGGTACTCCCCGACGAAGACCAAGTGGGACGGCACGCAGATCCCACGCACCTGCAAGGACGGCAGCACGACTTATGATGCGCCGTTCACGTCGGGCATGATCACGACCAAGACAAAAGACGGCAAGGTGCTGTACGCAGCGCCAGGAACCGGCTTCTATGCCGAGGCGCGCGTCAAGCTTCCGACCGCGCGTTCGTCCTGGTCTGCCTTCTGGGGTACCGGTACCAAGGGCGGCTGGCCCGGTAACGGCGAGATCGATGTCTTCGAGAGTAAGGGCTACGATCCGAGCTTCTTGATGAGCAACATCCACACACCCAGGGTCGGTAACCCCAAGAAGACCACCCAGCACCAGGGCATGATGAAGGGCGACACTGCGTCTTCCCAGACCGAGTTCCACACATACGGTGTCTTGAAGACTGCCGATGCCATCGAGTTTTACTTCGATGGGCAGCTCACGCACCGCGTGAAGATGCAGGATATGAAGGGCGCGAGCAACCCCTTTGCAGATCCAGACAACAACCTGGTGCTGAAGCTGAACCAGATGGTGGGCGGCAGCTACCTGGCCAAGCATGACAACTGGTCGGATAAGACCTTTGTCGATGCAAGCAAGTACGCGGATGATTATAAGAGCGCGGATGGCGCGGGTTCGACCATGTATGTCGACTATGTGCGCGTGTACGAACCGAAGACTGAGGCAGATGAGCCAGCTCAGCCTGCTCCTGCGCCTGAGACTCCGACGCCTGCTCCTGAACAGCCTGCCCAGCCTCAACCAGCGCAGCCCGAGCCAACCCCGACTCCTTCTCAGCCAGAGCAGCCCGCGCAGCCTTCTGAGCCTACGCCCACCCCTGCTCCAGAACAGCCTGCACCTGAGCAGCCAACTCAGCCTGAGACCCCGGCCCAGCCTGAACAACCTGCGGTTCCAGAAACGCCTGCTGCACCTGAGACTCCGGCTCAACCCGAGCAACCTTCTCAGCCAGAGACTCCTGCCCAGCCTGAGCAGCCCGCTCCTGCTCCGACTCCAGAGCAGCCAGCACCTACGCCTGCCCCTGAGCCCTCTCAGCCTGCGCCTGTGACTCCGGCACCTGCGAAGCCAACGCCTGCTGAGCCCACTCCGGCCAAGCCCACCCCGGCTCCGTCTGTTCCGTCTCAGCCGTCTGATAACCAGACTGACCAGAACAGTCAGCAGTCTGGACAGGCAGAGCAGTCTGAGCAGAGCAAGCAGACTAAGCCAGAGCAGCCTCAGAAGCCAAAGCCCCAGAAGCCTCGTCCCGATCGTTTGGCGAACACGGGTATGACCTCGTGGTATCGCCCGGTTGTTGTCATGTGGCGAAGCTTCTGTGGCTGGATCACCAGCTGGTGGTTCTGGTGATCGTGTGAACGCATGAGCTCAGTGCACTGAAAAAAGAAAGCCCCTGCGGGCGTCAACGCTGGTAACAGCGAAGACCCGCAGGGGCTTTCAGGGTTTAGGTGGAGGTTAGGTGGAGGTTAGGCGGGTTTATCTGCGCAGGTGATCAGATTGATCTGTGATCAGCCCACGAAGTAAGCGATGGTGTTGGCGGTCAGGAAGATCGCGAACCACACGACGAGCGTGACACCAAACAGCCTGAGGCCAGGCGTGGTGTCGGCAGTGATCCACTCGTGGAGGTTGTCGAGCTTGGTCTTCACGTTCTTCAGCATGGTTGCGTTCCTTTGCGGATCGAGAGAGTTGTCAGAGATATGACCTATGTTATGTCGGGGATGTCTATAGAAGAGGCTTTCTCGATCCCCGAGAAGAGTACTGAGGCGCGGCGTCTTATGGATGGCATTAGGGGACTAGATGATAATTCCATCATCAATGCCGTGAAGTTGTCTGGGTTTGTTGTTGATCAAGGTGAATCTGTTGAGAGTATTAACCCCGATGCGGTAACGATCCAGAACATGAGGGCGATGATCGAACGTTCGGTTAATTTTGCCAAGAACTTTGAACGGGAGACGCCTGATGATCTTTATGCTCGTACAATATCCAAGGCTCGCCCGACGAAGGAAGGCGTACATCAATGGCTCAGGTATTGGTCTATAAGGCTTTGTTTGGCTCGTGTATGGCAGTCCCAGAATATTCGTTATTTGGATGTTTACAACCTGCGTCTGAATGAAGTCTATCGGACTATGGCGGATGACATCCCTGATGATATGATTGTTGAGGCCGAAAAAGCTGTGATCAGTTATTTTAAGGAAATCGTAGGATGTTCTGTTGCGCAACGCATCAAACGGATCAAGCAACCAAGAGGTGGTTATATTCCTCCGAGGACGCTTGAAATCGTGTCTTTGGGTGAAGGCGCGGATGCATTGAATCCAGGGGAAAACGTCAGCCCCGGTCTGATCGGTATTGCTGTCGACTATATGACTCGCTTTATGACGGGGACTCCCGTAGAAGAGGCTTTCACGGTTTCACTGAAGGGGGCTCATCTTGTTGGGTTGGATGTTGAGGCTGAATGTCTTGCAGATAATATCGAGGGTCTGGATGACAGGTCTATCATCAGTGCCGTGAAGCTATCTGGGTTTGATGTTTGCCTACGCGCGGGTCCTATGCATTATCGATCATTTGAGGGGATCAACCCTGATGAGGCGACGATCCAGAACGTGCGTACGATGGTCGAACGCTCGCTTCGTTTCTTTGATACCTATGGCCCAATGGTGCTCAACGGGTTTACGTTTGAGGGTGGGTACACAGATACTGTCATCTCTGGGGACGGGGACTTTACGACGGCTGATACACTCTGGGATTTCAAGGTGTCGAAGTCACGCCCAACGAAGGACTACACGCTCCAGTTGCTCATGTATTGGCGTATGGGACTTCATTCAATTCACTCGGAGTTCCAGAACATCAAGTACCTGGGTATCTACAATCCGCGTCTGAACGAGGTGTATCGGATCAGTGTCGACGACATCCCTTGTGATGTAATTGCCGAGGTCGATCGAGACGTGATTGGCTACTCTGAGTAGATCTAGGCACTGAAAACATAGCCCCTCTGAGACATCGTCAATGCCGATAGGCAAAGCTACATCTCAGAGGGGCTATCTGTGTTGTTGTGCTACTGCGTCTCTGTGCCTAGATCATAGATCGACAGGCCGGAAGTCGTTTGCGAACAAGTGCTTCGCACACTGCAACGGTGAGCACTTATCGAAGTACTCCCAATGCTTCAGCTCGCTCATGATCTGGCATGCGGCGCGTAGCACGACCGGTTCCCTGTAACTCCACGACTTCTCATCGCAGATGGTTTCCGGTGTGCAGTCCTTAAACGGGGTAGGCCAGACATCAAGGGAATCAATCCAGCCGATTGTCACACCGTACACTGTTGCACAGTCCTGGATGTAACCTGGCATGATGAGCGACGGGAAATCCCATGATGTGTCTCGGCGCTCCGCATCCGCCTCGCCAGCCTTCTGGCGAGCCCACTTGCTCTTGGTGAGACCCGGCAAGTTGACCTGATCCACAGGTGCTGTGACTGCCATCTGGGTGAGAGAATCGACAGTGCATGCCACAGGACGGCACTCGGCGGGCGAGTGTACAGTCTTCATCTTTGTCGCATGCGCGAGAGCGCACTCAGCTGCCCACTCACCGAGAACGTGCGGGATGACAATGCAGCCATCTGTGTTCCAGCCCCAGAAGAGCGCACCCTGAACAGGCTCGTCCTGGTACGCCGCCGACTTGTAGATCAGCCTGTCGCGCCTCGACGGGATGAGCACAGAGCCTTCCCAGTAATGGTCGCCGTCTGAGTCTTCGTCGAATGCTTCGACGAGAATGCCACCGTAACCGAGGTCGTAGACATCAGCTGCCTTGTGGTAGTAACGGATGTCCTCAAGGGCCTTGACGAGATCGCTTCCCGCTTCTGTCAGAGATAGAGCCTGGATCATGTAGTGCGCGGCTTCGTGGTTCACGTGGTTCAACATGGTTGTTTCCTTTGAGTGTGAGGTAGGAGATGAGAGTAGGACTCCGTTCTGCGATCGGGACATCGAAGATGTCCTGCTAACAAGACACGGTGGTGAGAGAAGAAAAAATAGCCCCCCACCCCGCCTCGTTCTCTGTTGAGCGTGTGTCGCCACACTGCTCTGAGAGAGGGTAGGGGTAGGGGAGCTATCTGCGTGTGTGGTTGTGTCTTCCTTAGTGAAGCCACTCAATGTCAGGAGCTTTGTCTCCAAAGCATTCCTGCTCGTTTTCGTATAGGAAGATTTGGACAATCTCCTCGAAGCGGGATCCACTACCACGGATTTCAGAGAACTGCATGTACCGGTATGGTCCGATTCGGAAGTCAACGCGCCCATGCGTAACACTGCAATGATCCGCGTAGCTGTAATCGTTTCGGTACTCGGTCTCCAAATTCCAGTAGAACCAGCCTTCATCAACCACGTGGCCGATGTTGTAGTTCATGACACATCGATCAGAGTACTTAGCGCTGTTCTTAATATGAATGACCCTGTCATCCTTCAGCAGAATGTATGTATCTCGCCATTCACTGTAGATGCCTTTGGCTCCTACATCCGCCAGCGGCTTAAGATCCTTGGTGCTGAATCGAAGTTCCTTCATGTTTTTCTTTCTTGGTGTGTGTGTGTGTTTTGGAATGTTTTTTGTCAGGGCACGCTCACCAGCGCGTACTGGTGACCCCATCTGTCGTTGATGCGCTGTGCGTATCGATCCCACGTGTCCCATTGGATACGTGGGGTGTTTCGCCAAATCTTCAGGATCATCGTGATGAGCCGCTTTTCGTATGGCGACAATTCATCAGTGGTGGCGTACAGGATGCCGTTTGTATCCCAGGTACACACAACCTTGCCCGTGAGGCGGTTGCTGACGAAGTAACCTCGCATATCTCGGCTCAGGACATACTTCGTCCCGAGCTGCCTGGTTCCCATGAATTGCAGATCAGGGTAGATTTCTGTGAGGGTGTCCCGAATAGTCATAGTCATGCGCTCAGCCTCTCAGTCTTCGCTCTCGTAGGCCAGGTATTCCCTGTAGCTACGGCAGTTGTACTGACGCAGCGAACGCTTGAACTCCTGACGCTTGCTGCGCTTCTTAGCGCGACGAGCAGCAGCTCGGGGCTTGCCGGGTGCGTCACCGCAACACGTGCAGTCACGGCCACCAGGGCCGGACGGACACGTGCAACCGATCATGGTTGCGTGAGTGGGACTACTCAAAGACAGAGCATCCAGAGCGAGAGCATCGAAGCCATCAGCGAAGCTATCAGGGCTGTAGTAATCGTTGGAACGCTTGTTGCGACGTGGCATCGCAACCTCCTTTTATATATGTGGGAATGTGTGGGTTGTATGGTGTGGTTGTGAGAGTGTTCAGATCGCGTAGCGGTTGAACCGTGCGGTCTTGCTGGACGTGTTCGAGTAGAACCTGAGCAGATGTGCAGTGTCCTGGCCGTCCTCGTCCCAGTGCTTCAACAGCATGTCGAGCTCGTTGACGGTCTGCCAGAGCTCGGCCTCCATGTCACGGTCAAATCCGTTAACGCTGATAGTTCCGTAAAAGCTGTTGTAGCACAGCTTGCGGAGGTTCTTGATCTCCTGCTTCGTAGGGTGCGTGCTGAGCGTGGCAGATGCGAGATCTGTGAGCTTGTCCCACATCATGACTGGCTTTTCACAGCGACGGCCATCGTGCTTGTCCTGGATCGCCATGTCATGAACAGCAGGCGTGAGCTCATCGATGATGCGATCGAACTCGTCATCATCTTCGACTGTGCTGTTGACGGCGAGCTTGTCTTCGACCTGGGGGTAGATGTAACCCCGCATGATGACATCTGCTCGATGCGATCGTTGCATCCAGTCAGGCATGGTGCTGACCTCAGGGAGGTGGATGACGAGGTAGGAAGTCCAACGCATGGTCATGGTGGTGCTTCTTTCTGAGAGAGGTTATCTATCAATTCTGTGATCGGGGCGTCGCAGATGCCCTATATATACAGAAGAGAGAACACACCCCTTCACTGAGCTCCTACTCAGCAAAGGGGTGCGCAGTTTGTGCTTGCAGTCAGAGCGATAAGCCGATCACAACAGGTGTCATGACGATCGCCATAATCGCGCTCGCAACGAGCACAGACTTGGCGATGCAGATCATGTCCTGCTTCGTGATAGTAAGCGCGCCTGCTTCAGCTGGATCAAGGTGCTCGATGTCACCGAAGATCCAGCCGGTGATTGCGTTCAGCATTCTGTCTCCTGTCTGTTTCTGGTCAGTACCCGATGCCGAGCATCCGCTCGACACGGCGGTTGTTGCGGGGCATTCCGACGCCGCGCAGGTAATCGTTGACGAGATTTTCTGTCGCATGGGCGCGAGAGAGTACATCACGGGGAACATACGGATCTCGCATGGGTCCGTATTCCGCCCATTTCTTACCGGTTCCTTCCTGAACCAGGTAGAAGCTGTAATGGCGATCCAGAGCAGGGATGTCAGCATACGTGTCACCCCAGGTGTAGCTCACGCCACACCCCCTGGTGGGATTCTGTGAGTAGCACGTGCCTTCAATATGTCCGGGGCAGATGTCTTCCAATCCGATGCACTTGATGTAGTCATCGAATCCTTGGAAGCCGGTCATACCGAGGACGATGGCGTGGCCGACGCAGCCGTCTGCACTTTCATGAGACTTACCTCGTCGAGCCAGCAGTACGCTACCGACCCTGAGCTGCGCCAGATCATCAACCGGTACCATCTGCTGGATAACACTTGCAACCTTACTCTTGCGAGCAGGCTCCGACACCTTCCACTCAATCTTGTTGAGCGCTTCGTAGAACTCATTGTTGAGCTCATAACGGATGGTGCCGCTGTAGGTACGATCGTTGCCGTAGCATTCTTTTGTAGCGTTGTGGATGTCCATCTCAGCATGAGTGCTGTACACACGTAGAGGTCCGCATGCGAGGGCGTTGTGGACACACTGGACCTCGTTGTGTCGGTACTCAGTGTGGTCGGGATGCACGACTTTGGTGGGGTTCTCGTACAATCCATCGAAGAAACGGAACTTCGAGATGTGTGCCCACGTGACGAACATGTCACGCTTCTCCTGCTTGTTCTTGGGTTCGGATCCGGGGGTAGGCGTGAACGTTGCTCCGGGAAATGGGGTGGTCATGATGATTCTTTCTATTGTTGGGGTCTGACTGTGGTGGCGATCAGTGTTGGCGCGCTACGTGTGCGCTTAGTTGCGACCACGGATACGCTTGCATATCGCCTCAGTGGCGATGTAGCCCATGATGGCTGATAGCGCGAACGTAGCGGCTGACATGGCGGTGTGGTGCCATGTGCGCGGCGTGACGGTGGGTGTGCGCTCAACATTGTTGTTGCTGTTGTTGGCGGCGGTAGGGGTGTCGTCGGTGACGAGCGGGCGGATCTCGTCAACGACGGGTTTGTTCCCTGCGTTGCATCCGGTTGAATACTGTTCTACCGGGTCTTGCAGTAGGTTGATTGCTGCGTACTCATCGGGTTCGTCATCGTTCAGCATGCGCATCCACATCATGGCAGGGAGCCAGCTCATAGTGTTGTGTCCTTTCTGTTCTGTTGTTATGCAGGAAGTTCGCCTTCGTAGAGATCGATGATTCGTGTCGACGACATGGCACCGTTGTATTCGACTGATGCCTTCGGGTGCTTCAACTGAGCGATACTGTACGTGATCTCTTTACACGTCACGATCTCATCGCTGGCGAAGTCGTAAGCCTTGAGTGAGCCCCAATCGCCCGCGAAGAACGTGAACAGATTGCTATCGAGATCCCACAAGTACGACACTGCGTCCTGTGCATGTCGGTGTTCCTTGACGAACTTCTCGGCAGAGCGCCGTGTATGGAATGTGTTCGCATTGCCTGTCAGTGCGAACGTACCGTCACCGTGGTCGAGACCCAGACGGTACTTCTTGTTGCTGTCTTCGTGGTTATGAGCCACGATGCTGTAGCCGCTTTCCATGGGGCGAGAACGGTTGTAGAACCTGTAGTCTTCGTCCATGAGATCGAACGCACTGATGTGCGACATGTTTCGAACCGTCTTTTCGAGACAGTTGAGGAACTCAGTCTGGCTGTATCCGTCCTTGCCTGCGTGCTGCAACGCGAACTTGATGATCCCAGCGATGTACAGACTCCATTGAACAGTGGTGAGGTGGACGACGAAATGACCTGTGTTTTCGTCTTTGTTGATCGTGGCGTGTACGCCGCGCTGGCCCATGGTGTGTACTCCTTCTTGTTTTGTCCTTGTGCTGTGTATATGAGAGAGGGAAGGGCGGATAAATACCACCCTTCCCTCTCTCCGGCTCTATGCTCCTTGATCAGTTCTCACCACATAAGGCGGAATACGATCGGATCAGGATAGAGCTCGCTGAGCTTCAAGATCGGCTGCACCTGTTCGATCGTGCGTTCCAGGAACGCGCGGTAGTTCTTGAAATCAGCCTGTCGGATCATCTCGAAGGGAACGGGCAGGTTCATCTCGATAGCTCGCAAGATGACATCAGCCGACTTGTCGTCGTCCGAGTATGCAGCGTTGTCGAGCATGCGCAGCATGGCGCGGCAACCAGAGACGAGATCGTCGAGCTGCCCGAGATCGTTGATCCTGTAGCCCTGGTACAGATCAACCTGATCAGGATCGTCAGTGTATTCCGGGGCAGTACGCCTGAAGAAGCGATACAGGGCATCAGCCTCTGACTTGTTCCACTGAGCGAGCAGCTCTTCGTAGGGAAGCTGCTCGATGACGTTGCGCATGTCGCCCAGCTTCATCGAAGCGGCGATGTGCGAGACCGTCGACGGGAACATGTTTGTGAGTGCGAGGGCACGCAGTTCCATCTGCGTGTCGGGCGGGACATCCGAGATGTCTCGGAGGTAAATGAGCTGTGCGCCGTTCATGGTGCGCACTCCTTTCTATGTGTGTCTTGTTAGTCAGTGATATTGGTCGACTCTACGTTCCTGATCAGCTCCATGATGTGATCCATGCCGAGCTTCAGGAAGGATGTTTCCTGACTCTCTGGAATACCGTGCGTGCGCATTTCGTCGATCGTGGTGCTATTGAGTCTGCGATTCTTAGCAGCCAACGAGATGCCCATCTGGATGGCGAGGGACCGCATCGTAGCGATGGCAACGCCCCTGGTGATCCTGATCTCGCGGATCTTATCGATCCTGTTACGCGGCTGTCCGCCAACCAGGTAAGTCGTACGATCACCGGTTGTCGTTGTAGCGATCGTAAGTTTCCAGCCGATCGGGATATACCTGGTGTGGTATTGCGTGTAAAGGTGTCCTAGCTCCACAGAGACAGTAAGAGTCTTCGTGTCGAAGCTGTTCTTATTTGTGTCTGTGATAGACATCGTGAGATGTGTGCGGTCTCCAGCGCCTGATACCGGGTTCGATTCGGGGTCCGGGATGAACTCAGCGTTGATTGTGTGCGTCTTGTCATCCCAGTCGAGCTCAGCCATGTACTGCACATCGTTGAAGATGCCATGACCGACGATCGGGATGGATCCGAGCGTTTCCAGAAGCATCGCAGTGGTGTCTCGCGAGAGCTGTTCCATCTGCGTGAAGAGATCGTAACTGCGGTCGTAAGAGTGCCTGAGTCGCATGGTGGTACTTTCTGTTTATTGTCAGGTGTTTACTTGATGAGTGTGATTCTTGTGGCCCAAGCATTGATCAGATCCGCGCTGATCACAGCACGATCGGTGATTCGACACCACTGCTTGTCGAAACCTTTGATGAGGTGCGCGATGTACGACCCTGTCTCATCGATATGCATGATCTCGATTGCTGTGCCGATCGGTAGAGCATCGAGGTCGATTGTATGGCGTGTCATGATTCAGCTTTCGGGTACGTAGATGATCATGAGCTCAGATGCGTGTTCGAAGCCAGACCACTGACTAGAAACACGAGGTTGCTCATTGTTGAGATAGTGGTGCGACTCGCCGTCTCGATCCAGCTTTGCCCACGGCTCGCCCGTGTTGCTGGGCTCCTTGCGGAAGTACAGGGAGTTGTGAACATACGTATCACGGTCGACGCGGAGAACAGTACCTTCGGGCAGATCGTCCAGACCGTCTGAATCGATGTTGATGCGTTCGAAGAGCGGCTTGTGGTCCATGGTCCAGAAGTTTCCAATGTGGAAGAGCTTGGGGATAATCCCAGTCTCGGACATCTTGCGTCCGGCTTTGGTCTGAATCTTGATAGCACGCATGATGCATACCTTTCTGTTTTTGTATTGGTGGGAGAATTCTTCTCAGTATGATTATCGGAGCGCTCACAAGCGCTCCAGATATATTCAAGAAAAGAAACAACCCCTCATCCACATCATTAGGTATGTATGCGGATGAGGGGGGTGTCAGTTGGATACGTAGATACACAAACCCCTTCAACGCACAGTTTTTCTCTTTTGTTAAAAGTGATGATAAAAATATTGTAAAATATATAAAGAT